>UOFI01000085.1_pt1 | contig 31770 bp, 34 predicted proteins | sample 1988361 | NCBI WGS metagenome assembly UOFI01 (sample SAMEA4712194, study PRJEB27164) | hydrothermal vent metagenome | biome: marine basaltic hydrothermal vent biome; feature: marine hydrothermal vent; material: mineral | place: Pacific Ocean | collected 2011-06-14/2011-07-23 | depth 1689 m
GACCATTTCATGAAAGCCTAGTAGTTTTTGTTAGAAACCAGCCCGACTATCAAACGCAAATAGAAACTCTATTACCCCATGTTTGCGAATGGCTTGATAGTGGAGCACCAGCTCATCTGAAAGATGCATGGCTATGGTCAAGTATTGCAAGAACAGGGGATTCTCTATCACTCAGGGAAGGTTTATCACGAGATTGGCTACTTGATCGCCTTATTGAAGGCTTCCCAATTAAAACGAGTATTCACTTATTATCAGAAGCAGAAACATATGCTTTCGAAGAATTAAACTTTTCAGAAGCATATAAGCACAGGGCTTTAAAAACCAGGTTACTTAATGGCCCTGAATTCCAAACCTGGGATGCTCCAAGCCTGAAAATATTTTCGTTAGTTACAGCAGCTGAATCAGCTATTGACCAGGAAGTATCATCACAGAATGAATATACACCAACCAAACTGGCGATACTTGCAATTGCCTTGTGGCATCGAGGAGATAATAAGCGAGCTGTTACCACAACGAAAAAGGCCATTGAGCGCTACAGAACGAAAAACAAGTTATTAAAATCTAAAAATAGACAAGATGAAGAAACGGAGACAACACTAACAATTAAGGCTGGAGTTTTAACTGACACATTAAACTACGATGTGATTTTTGAAGAAGACTACTTTTCAAATTGGCCTGATGGGTATGTAAGCGCTTTTAAAGACGCATGTATTATTAAAAGGGACATAGCACTGCTAGTGAGAGCACGTAGGCACCTAGACATTAGTGCTTCTCACCATGCTGCAACTATAGAACTCGCTGCTATAAGAATAAGCATAATCGAAGAAGCCGATATTACTGCACGGCCTGAATATAATTTATTTACAAACCAAAAGCTCTCGACATTTTTAAATATAATTTCACAAAATAATTATTCTAATATTGAAACACATTTCTGTGACTGCTCGGAAACTCTGCCTATCGAGGTTGATGGTTCTAATTCTTATTATAAATGGTTTTTTTCTTCTCTTACTACAAGACTGGAAGCTGACGGCGATTTCTCATGGTTACCTGTGCAAGCAAAAAAAGAAAAAACCGATATTTCAGTTCACTTCAATTTTCTCAACGAATTAGCAGATGTAGTTGTACATAAGCTCATAACAGATGGCGAACTAAGTTTTGATTATTTGTGTTCTCTCATTCCACAAGAACCGCTCTTGGATGAAACTCACTGGGAAGAAAGACGTGCCGATATTTTGTTGAAACGTGATTGGATTGAAATTTCTGCAGATTGTCATCTTCTGACAACTAGAACCCAGATATCCCTAGCAGCATTAAATAACGTTGTTGATCTTGAAGTTTTTAAGACTGGTTGGCTACGGTTATGGTACAAGGATGTAGGACTTAACACTCTGGCTGATGACGCGGCAAAACGTCTCTTAGATTTGGAGCTAACAAGCCAGTTAATTGAATTAGAAGAAACGATTGAATATTCTAACAGCAATCTTGAGCTAGCAGAAATTGCCTATCGGCACGGTGATAATAATTTATTTAAAAAACATCTTCGAATATCATGGGATTTTGTACTTGGATATGGTCATCATAAAGACCCCACAATTTTCGATGTGCTTACGGGAATTAAATATCTCTCTTCAGCTCTTCCAGGTAAAGCTTTAAAGCTTCTCGAACGCATTTCTCCTATTGTATTTAATATTTCAAAATTTACAGATGGAGACGAAACTAGACACTCGGGGCGTTCAATATCTTCATTGCTAGCTTCTCTAAATCCACAGACAGCAGCTTCCATTTATGAACAAGAGCTAAGGGATGGTGAATGGTATTATTCAGAAGAAACGTTGTCATCCTTAATCAAAAATTCCAACTTCTCTTCACATATTGTAAAGCAACTGTTTCTTACAGGCCTTCATTCGAGTTGTTACCTAATGCTTCAAAAGCTAATTGATTCAGGCAACCATGATGCTATTGTTATTTCCCAAGAAGTTAAAAATTTGCTTGGTACAGAAATACCCAGCGAACTTGAGGATGAAAAAAATTCGAACACACCTTTAGAAAAAATTGATATTGAACCATCTGATTATCCACCAGAGAATTTGGATGAGCTAATTAACGTTCTAGAAGGGAAATACAGCACACGTGACTTCTGGAAATCTTGGTATGAATACTGGGTAGAGCAAGGTAAAGAAACTGAGCTACTTGATAATTTCATTCCAATCATCTCCAGCCTCACTGACCGTTTTGATGATAAGCGATATCTGCTTGATAGTTTGTTCATTAGCCAAAAGAAACTTAATGGAAAGACCAAAGCTTTTGATCTACTAGTGGCTGCTCATAACGCAATGAATGGTTGGTCTGAATGGTATGAAAGTACCGGAAATTCTATCGATAGACTTAAGGTTCTTTCTCAATTTTACCCAAACCGCATAGATGAATTCATTAAATTGACAACAGAACAACCTGACAGCTGGCGTGATCAATTTGGGAAGTTAATTATTCCAAATGACAAGCTGATTTTTTTATTGGCCGAAAGTGGTCGAACAGATGAAGCTTTAGATCTTGCGAGTGCAATGGTCGATAGCTTAGAGGAAAGCACGAGTAACCTGTCGCTTAATAAACCTGACTGGGACTGGAGATGCGATGATTCTATTGAGGAAGCCCTTAGTAAAACGTTAGTTTCTCGCTTAAAATTGCCAATTCCTTCTATTAAGTTATGGGTTATTGAACAAGTTTCAAATTCTTTAATTCAGTCTCACCCTAATATCGAAGATTTAGTCTTAGCTGATCTTGCTTCGAGGTTACAAGAATCGGAATGTGTTGAAGTACTTAGTTTAATACTGATAGCCAAGGATAAAGGCTACGTACCGCCTAGTACTATTGGCAATAATATAAAAGCCAGGTCCATTTTATCAGATATGATTTTGAAAGACTTTGATCCTAGCACGATCAATTTTGGTGAATACGCACTTGAAGTATCACCAATACCAATTATTCCACCAGGAAATAATCGATTTGACTACTTTTTGGGAAGCCATTTTCCACAGGTATACGACTCCTTATTGAGTCATGAGGAGAAAAGAAGTTCTATACCCTTCACTGCTTATTTGAGGTCTGAATGGAGCCGCACATATGACTATTGTCCATCTACTGGGACTGACATACAGTACTTTTTAAACAGCGACAGAATGAGAAGTACAGGGCAATTCTATACAACAGCAAGTCACAGAGGAAGGTCCGCTTTTTTGCGGACTATTGAGATAGCGAAACAGTTTTTTGGAATGCCTGATAGCTATGCTGAAGATTTAGCTACACCCGCACTGCCAATTGAACCTGCGTATATTGGTATGACTTCAAAAAGACCAGATTGGATTTCTATCTGGCCTGATGGAGCCTTACCAACGGAAGAAAATATATCCAATTACGTAAATGGGTGTATCAAAAAATTCAGCTCAAAAAATGTACTGCTTGACTTGGTAGCGTTATCTTTACCAATCAAAATCGATGAAAACACATGGATTGATATTACTGTATTAAAGGCAATTACAAACCAATCTATTCCTTCTGAGTTCGATATAGAAGAACGTACTCAGGGAATGAGCATAGGCAAGAAACTAGAAAGGCAGATAAGCTATCAATATAATGATAGTAATGAAAAATTAGATGAACAAGCAACACTTCTAACTGTAACAACTTACCCACTGTTGAGATTTGGGCACTGGCATTTAGATCTGGAGGCACGAGGGTTGTTCGTTCCTATTTGTCGAGTCCCAGGTAAAAACATTCAGGCTAGATCTGCACATGATGTTGTCGAGTTTGAGATCGATAAGTCAAAAATAGGTTATTCCTCCTACTGGAATAATTACTGGAAACCAAAACATCCCAGACAATTACGCTCTCTATGTGGAACATACACTATTTTAAACCAAGAACATTATTCAAAATTGATTACATCAATATCTGAAGGCACAAAGTACTTCTACACTTGCAAGGCAATAATTCTAAGTTCAGAGAGTTCATACGGAGAATTCGATACTCAAGATATAAATTTCATAATCTCTGACTTATAAATTGCTAGTAAACACTATATTTTCTTCATCTGATTAAAGATTCAAATGATTGGCATTGAGGAAAAATATTCTTACTTGTTTGCAGACGCTACTTTTCTGAGCACGAAATATCGTATGTAAAGAATAACTGTATAAGGTACCTATCGGCATAAAAATTTAATTTCTAAATGCTACAGATTTAGAATATTGGCATGATACGGCACACCGTCAAACAATCATTAACTTTGTAAGTGATGTTACTGACCCAAATAGCAAAAACTTTGTATCTATACCCGACCGGATAGCTGTATTTGATAATGATGGTACATTATGGACAGAGTACCCAATGTACAATTGTAGTGGTCAAGTATATTTTTTGATTGATATGTTAAATAAAATGGCTCCAGACCATCCAGAATGGCAAAAACAACAGCCATTCGCCTCTTTACTAAAAAAAGGACCAGAAGCGTTAAAGGATGTAGGATTAAGTGGTGCTTTCGATGCCTTAGCAGGAATATATTCAAATCAACCTATTAGTGATATCCAGGTAAACGCTCAACAATTTCTAAAAAAAGAACACCCCGCACATAAGATTCCTTTTTCAGAAACCACATATCTACCAATGGTAGAGTTAATAAGTTATTTGCAAAAGAACCAATTCAAAGTATTTATCGTGAGCGGCGGCACCTTAGGTTTTATGCGTGCATTTACCAATGATATTTATAATGTACCTAATGAACAGGTGATCGGTAAAAGACCCATTATAGCTGTTGGTAATTCCGATGGTGACATTGAAATTCTTACCTATGCTACAGAAGCTGATGGAATTCAATTAGGGTTATTAGTAAATCACGATGATGAGTTAAGGGAAGGTTTAGGTGGTCATGTTGAAAGGGCTCATAGTCTTGCGCGTAGCAACTCTGAATGGATTATCATTTCAATAAAAACTGATTTTAAAAAAGTGTTTACCGATAAAACTAATTAAATAAATTGTACAATGCAATCAACGAAAGAAATTAAATGATGAAAAAATACTCATTAAGTAAATAAAGTCCCGTCATGATTAACATAATGCCTGCAATTAATTCAAGTGCTCTTTGGTAGCGGGAAAGTATCTGTAATGATTCAAACCAGCCCATACTCCATGCACCTAATATAACAGGAATACTACGACCGAGAGCAAAAGCCAGCAATAATGCAAAACCAAAACTAACGGAACCAATAGCCGCGCTTGCGGTGAGTGTCACCAGTAAAGCAGGTGTACAAAATGGACAAACCGCAACGGTAAACGGAATACCCAGCAGAAAAGCTCCCCAGATGCCTGTTACTCGTTTAGCTTTCATGCCGATCCAGGGTAAGCGTATATTTAACCAGCCTGACCACATCAGTCCCATAACAATTAACACCGGGCCAAGCACTAAACCCCAATGCCGCCCCATAATACTTTGGACCCATTCACCGCCTAAGGCAGCTGTAACGCCAAGCGCAACATGGGTTACAATCATGCCGCCGACAAAGGCACTGCCCATTAATACAGCACGTCGTTCTTCATGGGCTTTGGTGACATAGGCAAGTATGACGGGTATAGATGCAAAAGAAACTGGATTAAAACTGAAAACAAACCCCGCAAGAAATGAAAGTCCAATACCGGCCCAACTGGCCTCGGTTAACACCTGCTTAAATTCATCAATATTAATTTCTAATGATGGTATTAATAAAAATAGAGCAAGTGAAAATAACAATACGGCGGTAAAATAAGGACTGCCATTTGCTGTACGATTTAATAATTCCAGTGCTTTTTTATTCAGCCCATTAAACGAAGCGATTACCATAGGCGCGGTAAAAAAAGTGGCAAATAACAAACCTGATATGGCTGCAATAGCGACTGAATCCAAAGTGGCTGACATTCCCGCTACAATAACAATCAGTGGTAAAGTACAGGCAGGTAAAGTTAACCCTAATTGAATCGAATAAGGCAATCGTTTAGACGCGGGTAATAATTTATAAAATGCCAGATGTGGCACGGGGATATAAACAAATCGGGATAGCAGATATATAATGGCCATCACTGAAAGAATGATACTGGGTAAAGTATTACTCCATGTGGGTGCGATTGTAAAAAATGTGACTGCAGAAAATAATATCGCTAATAAAATACTACGACTTAACCAGACAGCTAACAGACTTTGGCAGCAGTTTTTTTGATTTCTTTCCTGATTCACTTTTACTGAGAAAAGTGTGTGAGTCGCTATGGTGCAGGGTTCAAAAAATGCCAGTAGCCCTAATAGAGTTGCGCTTATTAGAAGTAGTGTAATCATTGTTTTTCCTTATCTAAATGAGCTATTAATTCAGCCTGCAGCTTTTTTACTGAAGGCAAGCTGGTAAATACAAGCTCACCATTAATAGCAATAGAAGGTGTTGATAACACACCTAATTTCACGGCGTAATCCAGGTCTTCCAGAATGTTTACTTCACGCCATTCAATAGCATCGCCACCCAGATCATTAACTAGCTTTTTTAAAACGTCTTTAGCATGGCCGCACTTACCACATCCGGGAGATGAAAATACTTCGACTTTAATACTCATAATAATGACTCCTAATCTGCTTTACTCAATAACTGCAGGTGTATAATGGAGTTTACGTGCTGGAGCTAACTCCAAGTCAAGGCTAAATTAATATTTTATTGGGTGAACTAGGAGAGTAGAGGGGAGATCCACATATGAAGCTATATATCATTAACATATATAAATACTTGGGTATTCTAATAAATATCATTTACCCACTATATTGTTGGAGACCCTCTGTTCTGTATCTCTTTATATGCGCATAATGTATATTATGTTAAATAGAAGGCGCTCCATAGTTTTGAGGTTATTATTTAGAGCCTGAACGAATACTGTAAAACTGGAAATATCCGTATGTAGTGGTCAAGTAAATTTGTGGGGTGGCTTGGTATGGCTCTTACAATTTATCGAGCGATAATAGCGCACCTCTTCCGTCGATGATTAGTAAATGGCTTTTAAGCCTTTGGTGACGGCTTTGTAAGCTTTCCACCGGTAGGTGTCACAAACTTCAGTGCTTGTTGGCTTAAGTTTTCATAGTGCCTATCCTGGGCATTTCTGAGGTTAATGGTAGACAGTTATACAGAAAAAACTACAGCTTCATAATTTACGCTATTTTCTTGAACTGGGCGAGAGTTCGTTGTTTAATTTTTGTAGATGAAGTTCCCTGATGATAAGTCACTTGAACGATAGATTTACCTGTGTCTTTCAAAAACGTTTCTACATCAATATTACATGGTTGCTTACCCCAGTCCTCACCTATAACGAAAATATCAATATCTAACTCTTTACAGGCTGAAGCGTACTCAAGCTCATAATAAGGTCGCACTATATCGACACAGCGCAATGCCCTTAGCATTTCCATTCTTTCTTCAAGCGGTACAACAGGGATATTAGGCTTATAACTGGCTACTACTTCATCTGAAGCAACTCCAACCGCAACCTTATTACCTAATAGTTGGCAGTGTTTAAGCAAAGCAAGGTGCCCAACATGTAATAAATCAAATGTCCCTACAGTGTATACAAGCATAATTTTATCTTTGACCTCAAATGAAGCGTGGTAGTATAACAGGTTCTCTCCAGCGCGATTGAATACTTGTTGCAGGCATAAGTCAGAATGATTACATTTATCGGCCAACTACAATTCAGGCGCATTATTCTCCCTATTTGAAGGTTATTCGATGATAGACACTAGCTCTGATGCTAAAAATTTACAGCCGACTATTCTCTCCTACGCCAAAGATTTACCGAATATTTGCTCACTTTCTGGTTTAGCGTGTACCATTGTTGCGATTTATTGCAGCGTAACAGGCTTATATGCGGCGGCCATGATTGGGATGGTTTGGGCGGTTGCATTTGACTGGGCTGATGGACTTATTGCTCGCAGAATGAAAGGGCGTACTGGAAATGACAGCACGTTTGGTGGTCAGCTGGATGTGTTAATTGATATTGTGAGCTATGGTGTGGCCCCTGCCATTTTGTTATTAAGTTATGGAAATTTCGAACTCATTTATCTGCCCGGTGCGTTTTTGATAGTGGCCGCGAGTGCATTGCGTCTGAGTTACTTTAGTACTTATGGTCTTGCCGGTGGAAAGAGTTACACAGGCTTAGCGCTGGATAACAATAGCCTCATACTGGTTGCCATATTTTTATTGGAAAGTGTCTTTAGCCAAAGTGTTTTTACCGTTATTTTATATGTAAGCTGTATCACGCTCGCAGTATTAAACGTATCGCAAATTAAAACGCCTAAGCTATCAGGTAAGCCCCTTAATGTTTTTATTCTTGGTGCTTACACATTTTCAATTACCGCTATTTATAGCTGGAAAGTGTTATAGTAAATAGAGATACCCTAAAGGTTATAGGGCTTGCACTGACCCGTAAATCCCTACTTTATTAAATTTATCTCCAATCCGTAACTACAAGATTACCGATTGAGTTACCCTGTTCAATTAATACATCGAAAGAAAATTCTGATGGCATGAATTGAAAAATAATGATAGAACAACAAAAAAATTACTGACCAACAGCGCACACTGAAAAATGACTCGTCAGAACAAGTTAAACTAATATTTAGTTATTAAGTGAATAAACAAAGTTTGCCCAACTAGCCGCCACCAAACCAGAACGCCATATTTTTATCCAGAAATTCTTCATAATTCATATAGTGAGAGCCATCACATGAAAAATTAAGCCCTACCATACCATTAACCACATTCAATGAGGCTGAACGCAGGTAGATTGTTTCATCTGCAAAACGTAAAGCCTTAAATTGTTGAAACACCGGTGCTATTTTTTCAGGTTTGACAATCGCCTTATCAAAATACGGCTGTCGCCTGAAAGCCAGGCAGATATCCGGGTTACTGAGTTCATCAAAATTTAATATTTGATAAACATAAGGGTTATCAACCAACCAGAAGGTCGCCCGGCTGCTGGAAAAATGCAGCTTGGCATGAAAAACTCCCTGCACCAGTATGAGCTCTTCCACCAGACTAAGCACATCATCAATCTGTGCATCCATGGCGCTCTCTACTCGCTGTTGCGTGAACAGTGCACTGCGAATTGCTGGGTCGCCCTTAACCTGCTTCCATATTTTCTCGTCTTTATACTGTTCTGTGGTGTGGGGTAATTCGCGCAGATCAAAATCGGCACCAAGATAAGCAATGGCCCTGCCCTCTGTATCATAAATAGTTTTAACCGCCGTTAAAGAGGGTCGTTTTCGGTTGCTGCTGATATAGGCATCGGAGAGATAATAGTCATCACCCTTCAGCGCCCGTTGAAGATAAGGCCGGGCGATACGATCGCGCCCTATGCGGCCAGATTTAATGCCTGTTCGAGTCACATCTTCAGTTACCTGAAGACCGGTGCTATCGACAACCCAGAGGTATTTGCAGTATTCGGCCTGGCGCATTTCAGTGGCAAGCAGCACCTCCAGTGCTTCACGATCATTGATTTTTTCAGCACAGGCAACGGCCAGTTCTGACATGGATTCAAATAACAGCTCAGCAAGCATTTTACGTTGTTTGCTTACAACCTTCTGTAAGGTGGATTCGCTAACCATTGATATTTCTGACCTCCGGGGTTTGAGAGTATTAATTGACTGTAAGTCTATATTACAGTGAATTATAATCTATCCGCCATATCGGACATCACAATTAAGGAAAAATTAACCTAAAGTGTCATTTTTAATTTTTATTGCGTATTTTTTAAACAATTGTGAGAGACAGTTCATGACCCTGACAGCTTAACGGGCTATAAAGTAGTGCGCTAGTGCGCATTCCCAGGCCAGTAACCGGTTGTTATTTTATAATAATTGTTTTCTGATGCCTTAATAATATTTATACTAATGTTCTATCTTCTCATGACCATGGGTGACAATAGTTCAAACAGTGTTTTAGCGTATGCGCCCCACCTGAAGCGGGGAGCAATGCTTAATATTTAGACATTTGCGTTATATAATTTTAATAAAAGCGGCAAAGCTATATAAGAAACAACCGGCACAATAATCACAAGCGCCAGCACAGTTATCACAAAATGATTATCAATCACATTCTCTTTTAACCAGGGTGGAATGAAATAGACCAATGGCAATAATGCTGTAAAAGTAAACAGAGTGATTATGTGCCGGCTGGGTGATGAGACAGGGTCACCTTTCATGCTACTCACCCTGCTGTTTTTCTATATGAATCACAATGAGCTGAACGTCGCAACTGGCCTCAAATCTGACTGAATCACCCTGAATAAGGTCGCCGTCTTCGACCGGCTGAGCATTCACTGTGCCTGCTCCCCTGGTAATATATATAAGGTATGGACCTGCTACATCAATTTGCTGTCCATTTTCAAGCAATGCAATATCAATGATTGTTGTGGCCGGAAAATCAACCGAGCTGTTACCACCATAAATGCGTGTGCTCTCACCGACTACCGGTGTATAAACTTTATAATCAGCTGCCATACCCGCCACTTCCGGTAAGACCCAGAGTTGAATTAATCGATTCCAGTCATTATCCGGATTGACTTCATTATGAGAGAAACCCTCTCCACCGGCTCGCTGCACCTGTACATCGTTACTGCCCAAATCCTGACCGTGGGCCAATGAACCCTCGTGTGATATTTGCCCTTCAACCATAACTGAAATAACATCAATTTCATGGTGGCTGTGCATATGTGTTTCACCGTGGGGCATAAAACGCGCATCGGCCAGGTAGACAAAATTTCCCAGTCCGGGACAGCTGCCATCATTATTTCCATTAACACCAAAAATACCGGGGGATTTAACCAGTCGGTGTTCTTTTAAACCGGCAAAGCCACCTTCCTGCAAACTGTCTCGTTTTAAAATTTTCATTATATTCTCCGTTATTGCGTAATCACATATTGAGTTTCAGGCTGTTCACTGTGTAAACCTGGAAAAATCAGTTGAATCGTAAAAGCCTGACAAGCCCTTGACCTGGATGGCTAATGGATAGGGAAATATACATTCTCTGGTAAACAGTATAATTGTTTACAAATATAGATATATAGATGAAATAGAAAGATACTGTTTCCATATAGGGTATAATCACTGATATGAACTCCAAAATACCCAATATCCACCTTTTAGAAGGTATCACCGTGTTTGTCACGGTTACAAATACGGGCTCGTTTACTGCAGCAGCTCATGCACTGGGCCATTCAACTTCATATATAAGCAAGGAAATGACAAGACTGGAAAAGCGACTGGGCAGCCGCCTGCTGAATCGCACCACACGCACTATTAGCCTCACTGATGCAGGCCGGGCATATTATGGGCGCTGCAGCCAGATGGTGCTGGATGCTGAGAATGCAGAGCGGTCAATTAATCAGCTACAGGAAACCCCGGCAGGTTTACTGCGAATTAATGCACCAGCAAGTTTTGGCTCTCAACATTTACTCGATGTGTTAGCCCGGTTTATGCTTCGCTATCCTGAGGTAAAGCTCGAGATAGCCTTTAATGACCGAATAATTGATATTGTAGCTGAGGGCTATGATGCGGTAATACGAGTAGGTGGCATTAAAGACAGTAACCTGATCGCCAGAAAGTTCGCCTCTTCAAGAGCCGTGGTTATCGCCTCTCCCGCCTATCTGCAACAGATGGGATGTCCTCAACGCGCTGAAGAACTGGCACAGCATCACTGTATAGCCTACTCACTGCTCCCCAATCCCACCCAATGGGATTTTTATAAAGACGGTATTCGTACCAATGTAAATATTGACCCACGAGCCATATGTAACAGTGCGGCCATAGAAGTTGCGCTGGTATTACAGGGAATTGGTATCACACGACTCCCCTTGTTTACCTGCGAACAGGAAGTGGCGAACGGTGATTTAAAAATTATACTGGATGATTACGACGAAATATTAAATGATGTCTATGTGGTATACCCGCATCGGCAATACCTTACAGCAAAAGTACGTGCATTTGTCGACTATCTGGTTGATGCATTTGCTTAGTCTGAAGAGCTCACCTCAGCAAATGAGCTCGATAGATTGCAATAATCAAAAACCCATGAAATGTTCGGCTTTAGCATTACGGCCCTATACTTCATATTTATTTTAAAAACACGCACTAATTACCTGATTACACTTGTTTTTATAGATACTAAACCCCGTTTTTATTTTGCCTCAGAAGCCCTGACACCCAAAAAATAAAAATACACGCATAATACCCTTGACCTGGAGTTAACTCCAGGTCATATACTCTTTTCATACGCACATACTTTCACACATAATAGATACATTGACAATTGAGGGACATTATATGCAGAAACTTTGTTCAGGCAATACAAAAGTACTTGCCTGCACTATCCCCCTGCTGCTGCTTTCTATCAGCAGACCTGCTGTGGCGCATGATCCGGTGTTTGGTCTGGGTCCTCATGTGCTGTTTAAAGGCGGGGTGGAGATTGCGCCGGAAGTTTTTATCAATCAATCAGCCGATAAGAAGGCAACGGAGCTTGGGCTGGAGTTAACCTATGGCCTGACGGGCGACTGGTCAGCGGGTGCGATAATCCCTTATGAAAACAACTCTGACACCAGCGGTTCTGTGAGTGGTCAGGGCGATTTAACGCTGTTTACAAAATACCGCTTCTGGCGACAGGACGGCCCGGGTGTACAACAATCCGTTAGCTTTTCTGCAAAACTTAAAACCGATACCGGCAATAAGGATGTCAGTACAGGCACCACGGATGGCATACTTGGCTTAACTTATGGCTACGAAGGCCGAAAATGGTATCGCTGGAGCGCACTGCGCTACCGCTATAATGATACAAATGCGGATGGCTTAAAGCGCGGAAATAAAATACTGTTTGATCTTGTGGGTGGTATTAGATTAAAACAGACAAAATATACTGAACCTGATACGGTCTGGTTACTCGAACTTAATGGAGAGTCAACGGATAACACAGAGCTCAATAATGCGGCGCTCATTAACAGCGGCGGAACTGAATGGTTTGTATCCCCCGGCATTTTCTGGACTAAACGCAATTTCGCCGTAAAAGCCGGTGTACAAATTCCGTTTGCTGATAATCTTAATGGTAACCAACAGCAAACGGATTATCGAGCAAAACTGGTACTGGAGTGGCACTTATGAAAAACACACAGAGATCGACCATGAAAAAATTAATCACTCACACTTTAATCAGCGGCTTACTGCTGTTTCTGGGTTCATATAATCTTTTAGCCGATACCCTTCTCTACTCCATTCGAGTCGATGGCCTTGCCTGCCCTTACTGCGCCTATGGCATTGAGAAAAAACTCAATGAGATTAAGGGCGTGAAATTTCTTGATATGGACCTTGAAAAAGGCATTGTGACAGTCGAAGCCAAAGATGTAAAACTTGAAGAAAAACAACTTAAACAACTCTTTACTGACTCCGGCTTTACCTATCGCAGTAAAAAGGAGAAAGTACTAAGTGAGCAATAAAAGCAGACCTTATGGGCAGGGCTTTAGCTGGTTTACCCTGTTTGCCAGCAGCGGTACTTTAATATGCTGTGCCCTGCCCATTATTCTGGTTACGTTGGGTATGGGGGCTACAGTCGCGGCACTCACCAGCACACTGCCCTTTTTAATTGTGCTCAGTCAGCACAAACTCTGGGTGTTTATATTCTCAGGTTTAATGTTGTTCATTTCGGCCTGGTTTATCTATCGCCCGGTGCAAAGTTGTCCCACAGATCCTCAGCAGGCACGAATCTGCGAGCAATCGAAAACCTGGAATAAGCGCATATACTGGTTTTCTGTGACTATCTGGGGCATTGGTTTTTTTGCCGCATTTCTGGCTCTGCCACTGCGTAAACTGTTTGGGATATAGTGAGGTAATTTATGAAACCCTGTAGTAAGAAAATAAGCATTCTATTTATTCTGATACTGAGTGTATTAAGCGCCGGTGCTTTTGCCGATACCTATAAATATCATGCCGATGTAAAAGGTATGGTTTGTGCTTTTTGTGCTTATAGTGTCAGCAAAAACATAAGCAAATTACCCGGCGTTGATGCGGATTCAGTAAATATCGATTTAAAAGGCGGCCAACTTGATTTTAATTCCAGCCAAATAATTTCTAATAAGGAACTCTCTGAGCTGTTTATTGAGTCAGGGTTTACTGTTAGCAACCTGAGTTACAAAAAAACATCAAAAAACACAGCTACAGCCTCAGCGGATATCATACTTGATTTAAAAATTGACGCCTTTAAAACGGATCAATTCATCAAAGTTATTGAAACCATTGGTGCCATGGCGGCTAACTCATCTGCACGTCTCATTATAAAATCACCCCCGTCACAGGAAGATACAATATTAAAGCCATTGTTAATGGGACGGCAGCAGGTTGTGAAAGTACAGTTCATACCGGTTCAGTCTGACATCGTACATATTCGGTTGACAGAAATCAGTGACTGATAGCCGTGAGCATTAAAGTCGAGATATTTTCATCACCTAACTGCAATACCTGTGATCAGGCCAGCCAATGTATACAGCAGCTGGCTACAGAAATAAACCATAAAACAGGGAGTAATATGATTCTATGGTGTAAAGTAAATGTGGTTGAAGAAATAGACCGGGCTGTCTCATTAGGTGTTTTATCTACGCCTGCCATTGTAATTGATAACAGCCTTGTGTTTACGGGCCTTCCCTCAACGAATAAACTGCGTCAGACAATACTTAAATATTTAAGCAAGCTGGGCTAAGCCGAATATTTTACAGGTACGCTCAAAAAATTAAACAGTTGCTATTTAAATTAGTGTGTTACAGGCATTTTTAAGAGCAGAGATTTACAAAAATACCCTTTTTACTTTTTGAGTTTGCAGTCAGTCTGGCGTCATAGCCTGAAACTCTCAAAAACCCATGAAATATTCGAGCTAAATTATAATGTATAAAATTGGTGAAGTAACAAAACAAATCGATATGTCGGCTGACACATTGCGTTATTATGAAAAATACGGATTAATAAGCGACATATCACGTACTGCAGCGGGTATTCGCCAATACACAGACAAAGACATATCGATACTTAAATTTATAAAACGCGCGCAGCGCATGAATTTCAGTCTGAATGAAATTAAAGACTTGCTTAGCATGCGAAAAGACCCACAACATGCCAAAGACAGTGTGCGCCTGCTGACAGCAGAGAAACTAAAAAACATTGAATCTCAGCTAACTGAACTCACCACATTACGCAATGAATTACAGTTATTGCTTAATCTCTGCCGAAGCAGTAAAGACGGCTGCCCGATTATTGAAGGTATTGATGCCGATTAAAGTGCAGTTTGAGACAGGCGCACAGCATTCTGAAACACCAACCTAAAGAATGCAGGTGAAGAACCAAAATATATCAATTCATCTTGCGGAATTTTTCATACCGTTTACTCACCTGTCTTTTTATTAAACCACCATGCTTATCCCTGATGATAATTACATGCCTATACTTTAGTTTATAAAGCTTGCACAAAGCATGTATTTCAGTCGGAATAAAATCAACTATTTGTATAAAATTTGCGCACAGTCTAAGTCACTGGAAACAGACTTGCCTGATCGTTTATTCAACTGCTGATTCACTGAACTTCTAACTCAATCACATTAAATAATTGAGGCATGTGAATTCCCTCAAGTTCTGCGCGACCTGGAGCATATACAATTAATTAATATTATGAGGCTATTTCAAGGAAACACAGTGGAAAGTACAGGTATAAAACAATCGATACTGGTTGCTTTAAGCGTGTTTCTTCTGGCCCTCTTATTTGTCACCCCCTCCTATGCTGTGCCCTCACAGCGTATCATCATATCATTTAACACACCTGTAACAGATACTCATAAAACTGAAATAATGCAAAATCTGAATGCATTACTCAGTAACGGCTATTCAATTGCTGAGCACAGCGATAGCACTCGCTGGATAGTCATATTAACCCTCCCTCTGGATCAGCAGAAATTTATACAGGTACAAAACAGTTTGTTAAAGAATAGCTTCGTGCAATACGTTGAAATGGACAAACTGCAAATGCAAAAAACAATAATAAAAGTGCAATGATTACCCCCCATGTATATTCGGCGCAATGCTTCTACAGATCATCACACAAACATTTAATTTAAAGGAATTGAGGTTATGTTATTTAAATCCAGGTCTCAAAATCAGATCAGCCAATGTGCTGACAACGACAAACCTGCCAAGCATATAAAAACAGGAAAAATCACAGTAATAGCATGCTTGCTGCTTGCTGGACAGGCGCTGGTAAGCCCTGCATATGCAGGGCATCCGGGTCTTCAGTTTGAGCAAAGCTCAGATATTACAGACCGTGTTATTATAAAATATAAAAACAATTCGAGCTTAAACTCGATTAATGCACTTGCTGAAGACTCAGAGTCTAACGCGCATTCTCACACGGGTGTTAATTTTAAATATGTGCGACGCAATCATGAAGGCGCACATGTAATGAAGTTGCAGCAGCATCAGCATCTGGCAGAGCTCAGCAATATGCTGAACGCACTTAATTCAGACCCGGACGTTGAATATGCTGAGGCCGATCTGTTACTTAAACCTTTACTTACACCTAATGACCCAAGATACAATGAACAATGGGGATATTATGAAACGGCAGGAGGATTAAACCTGCCTGCGGCCTGGGACATGACCAGAGGTGCTGGCGCGGTCATTGCCGTTGTCGATACAGGTTATCGGCCCCATATCGACCTGGTGGACAATATTCTGCCTGGTTACGATATGATCAGCTCCACATCGGTCTCACAGGATGGTAACCGCCGTGACAGCGACGCAACTGACCCAGGTGATTATGAACCGGCAGGCGCCTGTGGCAGTGGCTCTCCAGCACGTAATAGCAGCTGGCATGGCACACATGTTTCCGGCACAATTGCTGCCGTGGGTAACAACAGCATAGGTGTGACAGGTGTGGCTTATCAGGCTAAAATTTTACCGGTAAGAGCACTGGGGCGTTGTGGCGGCTATATGTCGGATATTGCAGATGCCATTATCTGGGCTGCAGGCGGTTCAGTTTCCGGTGTACCGGCTAACGCCAATCCAGCCGATGTTATTAACCTCAGCCTGGGTGGTGCAGGAAACTGCAGCAATACTCAGCAGAGTGCGATAAACAAAGCTCGCTCATTAGGTGCAACCATTGTGGTTGCTGCGGGCAATGAAAATCGCAATGCATCCAGCTCCACCCCGGCAAACTGCAATGGTGTGGTGGTGGTTGCAGCAACCAACCGCAGCGGCGGCAAAGCCTCCTACTCAAACTATGGCAGCGTTGTTGATGTAGCGGCACCCGGCGGGCAAAAGTCATCAGGCACATCCTATGGTATTCTATCGACCATTAACAGTGGCCGTACAACTCCTGCCAATGACTCTTACGGCTTCTATCAGGGCACCAGTATGGCGACACCTCATATTGCCGGCGTTGCCGCCCTGTTATATGCAACCAATCCATCAATAACACCGACTCAGGTTGAGCAGATATTAAAATCAACGGCTCGCCCCTTCCCATCTACCTGCTCACAATGCGGCAGCGGTATTGCTGATGCTTTTGCCGCTGTAAATGCAGCGACGGGCAATACACCAACACCGCCTCCTGCTGGCGGCTCGCCATCAGCCAATACACTGGTTAATGGTGTAGCCAAAACAGGACTGTCAGACCAGAGAGGCAGCCAGACCAGGTTCACTATTGATGTGCCTGCCGGTGCCAGCAATCTGAAGTTTGATATTACAGGCGGCAGCGGAGATGCGGATTTGTACATAAAATTCGGCTCTGCACCCACCAGTTCAAGTTATGACTGTCGACCTTATATTAATGGTAATAGAGAAACCTGTAATATTTCTACTGCTCAGGCTGGCACCTACCATGTGATGCTGGTTGCATACTCCAGTTACAGCGGCGTTTCTCTAGTCAGTAATTTTGCTGAAACCGGGGGTTCTGCACCTGTTGTCAATACCAGCATTAATGAAACCGGACTTTCAGCGGCACGCGGCCAGTGGTTACATTACACGCTTGATGTACCTGCAGGTAAAACTAATTTTAGAGTTAATATAGCCAATGGCTCAGGCGATGCCGACCTTTACGTCCGCTTTGGTGCAACACCTACATCCAATAGCTATAATTGCCGACCTTACAGAAACGGCAACAGCGAAAGTTGTAACTTTAATAACCCACAGGCTGGCACCTGGTATGTAAGCCTTAAAGCCTATTCCAACTTTGCTGGCGTCAGCTTAAATGCCCGATATCAATAAAATAAAATTATTGATTAGCTAGAAACAAGAAAAGGCAAGCTGCTGCTTGCCTTTTCTTTCACCTGAATAATCGCGTTTAGATAAGCCTGATTATCGAGCAAACACCCACTTCCCATTGATTTTAGCCACAAAAACCAATATATCAAATTCCAGCTCATCCGTTGAAAAAATCAGAATATCTTTGTCATTTTCATCCGTAATATAAACCAGCCGGTTACCGTTGCTAAAAGAATACTTAAGCCTGTTTTTATCGTATGGTGAAGCTACTACGCCTTTGTGTGTCGCGACCCACTCAAAGCTCGAACGCACACCTTTCTCAAGAGCATCATATGTATGCCCTTCAGCAAGAGCATAATCAGCGGTCTTGTATTTCTGTAAAGCCAGGGATTTCTCAATATCTCCCGTAACAACACTCGAAGAAAGCCGACTAATCAGATCCTGTATTTCCGTTTTATCCTGAGGTGTAATTTTGTCCAGCACTTCAGCGTCATTCCAGAGCCGGGTGGCCAATGCACCGCTAAATTCAAATATTGTTTTATCCTGCAAAGCGGTATGATCAGATTGAGCATTGTTATAATTTAATACAGCCAGCTCTTTCTTTGCCAGAGGTACTTCGCTCTTATTATCGTGCAAAAAAAGTGAGGCTTTAATCATCGGTGCTTCTGTTTTGTTTTCTGCTTCAATGGATATTATTTTATATGACAATGTATTACTGCCGTTATATAACCAGATATTTACAGGTTCAGTCGTGATCATTAAATCCGTATCTTCTGATGATACAACGGCAGCCCCGTTTAGACTAATCGCCGCAATAACCCCCCTCATTTCTACCCTTAAAAAATACCGGTCTATATTAATTTCTGTTGCATTTGTCATCGACGTACCTGTTGTCAATAAAACCATGAGTACAATTAAATAAAACACTCTCATTAATCCACTCCCTTTTAAACACAGTATATACTATCACTTAATGTCGGCACATATTCACGGGGTAAATACCCGCTCTTTCCTGTATAAGCTCGACAACCCCATCCGTACGGCTGTCGCAGCTAAATAACGCCCTTTCAACAGACTCATTAGTATAGTAGTATGATTTCTGCTCTCAATGTACGCAAAATGCGTGGCAGGTAAATTATAATGAAAAAACATTATCTATGGCTTACTATTATCGTTGGGCTAACGGCAGCAGCCATATTTTTATATTCTCAACCTGTAGAAACACCCTCTTCTCTGCCTCTGCCTGATCAAACCGATGAAACCAATGCGGATTTAAAAAAAACAGAAACTAAAAAAGCATCTGTTCTAGCAGAAATTCGCCACCCCATCCCCCCCGCACCAGCGCCGGTTGCAGAAACTCAGGCGGCTGCGGTGGATACACAACAGACATCATCGCCACAAGCGCCCTTACCGGCATTTGAAAAAAGCGATGGGTTAATTTTAAAAACACTGAGCAGCTTATTTGAAACATACCCTCTGCACGGCTTGCTTAGAGATGCGAATATAATTTCCCGCATTGTAGTCACCGTAGACAACCTGCCCCGAAAGCGCATTTCACCTGCCCAGTTCCCGACAAAACCTGTAGACGGTACTCTCATGGCAAAAGGCGAAGAAGGTAAGCAGGTTTTAAGCCATCAAAATTACGGCCGTTATAGAATCTATGTCAATATGATTGAAACTGTCGATCAGAAAAAACTGGTTAATGCCTATTTTTATATGTATCCATTATTTCAACAGGCATATGATGAACTGGGGTATCAAAATGCCTACTTTAATGACAGACTCATTGAGACCATAGATGATCTGCTTAAATCACCGGAGATTTTAGAACCGATAAAACTTACACGAACCAGCGTGATGTTTAAGTTTGCCGACCCACAACTGGAAATATTATCCGCAGGACAGAAAACCATGATACGCATGGGCCCTGAAAATTCAAAACGAGTTAAAAATGCGTTACTATCCATTCGTGAATTATTAATAGCAAGTGATACACCAGAAGCATCAAAAGGCGATAATTCAATGAATTTACCGTTAGAATAACCGTCAAAACCGGCTTTTTACAATCTACATACAGTGAAATACAATACTATATCTGCCTCTATTGAATTAAATCAACAATATATTGAATCATTCATCACTAAAAGGGTTTAATATTTATATATACAGCTCACGGGAGAGAGACATGAAAAAGCCAGCACCACATGACCCAATAGATATTCTCGGCGAAGCCTATGAAAAAATGTATGAACGATCCGCTAAAAATCTGCACCAGGCAAAGGATAAAAGCAGCCAGATTTTTCATGGGTTTATTAATCAGGCAAAAGAAAAAGCGGTAGAGCTTGAAGAGCTCACAGAAGAGGATGCAGCTAAAGTCGCCAGCTGGTTAAAAAGAGATATGAATGATTTTATCGACTATCTTGTAGAAGGCGAAAATGAAATAAAAGACTGGCTGGGCTTTGAAACTAACCTGCTGGAAAACGTTTTTCTCGATCTTATGCTGCAAACCGCTGATAAAACCACGATTGAGCTACTGGCCTTAAAGAAAAAAGCAAAACAGGCAAATACCTACCATACCGGCGAAGTAACCGGCCCTGGCACGCTGGTGTGTGAGCAATGCGGTGAAGTTCTGCATTTTCATAAGGCGGGAAAAATTCCACCCTGCGCTAAATGCCACGCAACCACTTATCAGCGAAAATCTCGTTGATTTAAGAATCGGTCAAAAAATCAGGGTATATTTCAGGAATGTAGCTCTGATTTATATTTTCCTTTAAGATGAGCACCGAATGGAGAATAAGACAATCCCGGGAAGGTTTTTTATTGGTCATTGGTCGTTCGTCGTTCGTCAAAAGATTAACTTCATGAGGTCTGTGGTTTTTTTATGGATGCATGAAATTCCATGTATCCCCGGATTCCGTTTTGCTGCATCCGGGCGACGTGTTAACAGAACATTCATACTGTAAATTAAAAATCTTCACACACTACAAACTATATTCCTGCTGCAACTGAGGCATCTCAAATTCGATATTTTTTAATTTTCGGGCAAAGGCATGTATGCTTTTTTCTTCACCATGCACCAAAAACGCCGTTTTCGGATGCCCGTAGACCATGCCAGGCAAGTAACTCAGTCGTTTCATGGATAGCGCATAAAGATCAAATACATCCCCGTAAATGCGGATAATATCAGGGCGTCCTCCTAAAACACTCAGGGTGACATTCAACTATTTTCGTTACTGAAACAGCCATAGCTGAGCCAAAAACACCTTTTGCATTCGTTATATCATTTTATGTTAGCTTTTTCATCCGTTACAACCAGTGACTCGCCATTTCTCTGATACCAGTCTTGCAGACCACCCCAGATATCCTCTGCGGTTTCAGCAAACCAGAATAGATCCCTGTCTTCAATATCAATCACACCTTCTTCCACCATAAAATCCACATTAAACATATTGCGCCAGTAGGATTCTCCCACCAGCACAACCGGAATGGGGGTTATTTTTCGGGTCTGTATAAGGGTCAGGGTTTCAAATAATTCATCCAGTGTGCCATAGCCATCGGGGAAGGCTATTAATACTCGAGCGCGTAATACAAAATGCATTTTACGCATGGAAAAATAGTGAAACTGAAAACACAGCTCAGGTGTAACATAGGGGGGTTAGGAAACTGCTCATGGGGTAATGTAATATTCAACCCCACTGTTTTAGCTCCCGCATCATGCGCACCGCAATTAGAGGCTTCCATAATACCCGGGCCACCACCGGTCATCACAACCAGCCTTGAATCACTCGGTCCTTTGCCGGATTTTGCAACCAGTGCTGAGAACTCACGGGCTATATCATAAAAATGGCTTTTAGCCAAAATGCGTTTCGCAACACTAAGTCGGCGTTGAATTTCTCGGTCATCAGGCTGCTCAGAAAGCTGTTTTTTTATAATTTCAACTTTTAACCGGGCTGCACCTGGCTCCACAATCCGTGTACTGCCAAATACGACAATGGTATGCTGTATGCCATGGGCTTTAAGCAGACGGTCAGGTTCAGGTAATCCATCTGCAGACGCAGGCCACGGGCATCATCACCCTGCAAAAATGTGACATCACGGGTTGCCGGCACATAGGAGGGACTATTAAGAATAGCCTTTAATTTGTCCGGGCATTCAGGGTCTTCAAGTGCCGGCTTTGGACAGCACCAGGGCAATGGCTCCTTGCGTTGTTGCGGTTGTGCCGGTTGCGGAATTTCAGGTTTATGCGGATCGCTCATATTTCTCCTTAGCAGACTATACGCCTGATATAATACTACTCTTAAGTTAATGAAAATATTCAGTTCTAATATAACCTACGATATTATGTTCTATTTTAATGTCTCCAGATAAAATCACTTTTTAGTTATATGAAAATAATATATATCGGCTCTGATGGCCCCTTGTCCTGCGCCCCACTTAAAGCATTGCTCAGGTACACCGAAAGAGACTCTTTTGAAAATGAATTCAGGATCTCTGCTATCGTCAGTGACTGCTTTAACAGCACTCATGAACGGGTGGGGCATATTCCTGTTATTGATTATCGCTCAAACTCTCTCGAAAGCCTTGCCTTCCAGCATAATATTTCCCTGTTTAAAATACAGAAAAGCCTTAGCGATGTAATTCCGGCAATCGAATCCTGCCAGGCGGATATAATTATTGTCAGCTGCTTTGCCTACAAATTACCCGATTCAGTTCTAAACATACCTCGTATTGGTTGCTTTAATATACACCCTTCATTACTCCCTGCCTTTCGTGGGCCATCTCCGCTGTTCTGGCAGTTCAGAGCTGAGAAATGTGACTTTGGTGTTAGCCTGCATCGAATGACCTCAAAATTTGATAATGGCAATATCATCGCTCAAAAGCCCATTATTATTCCCGATGGAAGTAATAGCCTGCAGGCCATCGAGTTGCTGGCACATGCATCAGCCGAAACCCTGCTGCAGGCACTACCTGGGTTTATTCAGGGCGCATTTAAAGAAACCCCGCAAGATGAAACTCAGGCCAGTTATCAGTCATTCCCGCTGGACGACGACTTCATCGTCACTACCGAGTGGAACGCCAGAAGAATGTTTAATTTTATCTGTGTTAATGAAGCCCCCGGGCTGCTATTTATCTGTGAAGTTAGTGGGCAGTCATTTTATATATCCCGCGCTCTGTCCTATCAAAAAACAGCCTATAGTGGTTTTAAAGCTTGCCGCGACAAACCGGGCATAAAAAATAATCAGCTTGTACTCGCTTGCTCCAGTGGATTTATCCACTGTGAACTGGCACAGCTATAGTCGTAATATTTTATTAATCCTTTATACTACATACATAATGTATCAGGCTAACGAATGAATAATATAGATCAATATCAACTGGTAGAAACACGTCTGCAGGAAAAGCTGGATAACGGGACCACGCAATGCAATCTCTGTCTGTGGCGCTGCAAAATCACACACGGACAGAGGGGTTTTTGCCAGGCACATGTGAATCGCAATGGCACGCTTTATAACCTCTCCTATGGCATCCTGTCTTCAATCGATATAGACCCGATAGAAGATAAGCCAGTAAAACATTACCGCCCCGGCACCCGGGTACTCTCCGTCGGTAGCTATGGCTGCAGCTTTCGTTGTGATGGCTGCCATAACCTGGATATCTCCTGGGGTGTTGAAGCACTGGATGGCCTGGCTAAAGGTGAATCTGAAGAAGCCTGGGTATCGCCTCAGTCACTGGTTGATACTGCACTGAGAGCTGATGTACAGGGCATTGCCTTTACCTACTCTGAGCCGGCAGTGTGGCTGGAATATGTGATTGATGTGTGTAAGCTGGCGCATAAGGCCGGCCTTTACACCGTATACGTTTCCAATAGTTATATTACCGATGAGGCGCTTGAGCTAGCAGCTCCATTTATTGATGTTTTATGCTCAGATATAAAAAGTATGCGCGATGATTTCTATCAGGAAATTTGCCGTCCGGCAAAGGTAAAACAGATTTTGCATTCAATTAAGAAAGCACAGGAACTGGGCATTCATGTTGAAACTCGCACCAATATTATTCCCGGTAAAAATGATGATCCGGCGGAACACTATAAAATCGCATGCTGGGTACGGGATAATTTAGGTGCTGACAGCCCCTGGCATATTACCCGCTTTTTTCCAGCGTATAAACTCAGCCATATACCCCCCACACCTGAAGGCTCACTGTATGACGCTGAAACGGCTGCAAAAAAAGCCGGTTTAAAAAATATTTATGTGTATAACGATAAAGGTTGTGACTGTGCCACTGAAAACCAGTCGATAGAATTTTATCTTAATGGCAATAATGATGAACTGCACCAGATCAAAAAATGTGCCGCAGATTGCTGTGGCGATGAAGGCGTGTTGCTGAAAAAATATGAACAGGAATTACTATAAATATTTAAGGTCCAAACTATGAAAACAGTACAGTGTGTCGTTTTAAAAATAGAAGCAGAAGCGCTTGAAAAAGTACCTCATCCCGGTGAGCTTGGAGAGCGCATATTTCAAAATGTATCGAAAGATGGCTGGCAACAGTGGCTGGACCGATTAACCACAATCATCAATGAAAACAGCCTGAATACAGCGGATGTTCGTAGTTTAGAATTAATTGAAAAACATATGCTGGGCTTCTTTTTTGGTGAAGGTGATTATGGCCAGGCACCGGCTGGATTTAATGCCGGCGGCGGCGGCGGTAAAAAATAAAAAATTATCTATTATATTCTTAGTCCGGGTGGTGCGCATGGCACTACCTGAGATCGAATCAGGCTATTTTTAAACCATTACGTGTTTTGATGTAATTTAAATACCGGAGCCACCACAAAATTTAATTTATCATAAGCCGCTTTAAGCGCAGCCACAACAACCTGCGGGGTTTCAGCCTGCGCAAAAATATACCCAGGGTACTGATTACCTTCCGGCAGGGGAATTAATTCATTGCCTTCCCGTATAATGATATCCACTTTTTCAATATGTGGAATTAATCTGGCCTCAGACAGGCCCTCCACTCTGCGTAAAATCCCCCCCTGCTTTATGGGTATCATCATCACACCGCGGGCATTAACCGGTGCTTTTACCGGCAGTATTTTATTAATTGCAAGGGAAATAGTCAGCTCTTCCAGATTAAAATCATTACCCGCGTCCAGACTGCGTGCACAGTCCCCACCGATTGTTCGACTGGCGACCTCCAGAATCCAGGCGTCCTGTTGATCAATTCTGAGTTCTGCATGTACAGGACCGGTAACCAGTCCATATGCCTCACAGGCTTCTTCGACTCTCTGTATTATTTTTTGCTGTATTTTATTACCCAGACCTGATGGCGTGACATAAATAGTTTCTTCAAAATAAGGGCCGGTTAACGGCTCCGGCTTATCAAAGATCACCAGCGTATGTAATTTACCCCTGTGCATATAGCCCTCAAAAGCAACCTCGACCCCGTCAATATATTGCTCAACCAGTACAACACGGCTTTCAAACTCATCAGATAAATTTGCGATAAGGGGCTTAATGCGCTCACAGGCCTGAATAAATTCAGCCTCATTATTTACTCGAATAACGCCACGACTGGCTGATAAGTTTAGAGGTTTAATGACACAGGGCCAGTGTAAGGCCTTGAGTAAGCCGGTCATCTGCTTGTGCAGTGGTCGCTTCAGGTCAATCAGGCAATGCATGGGTACAGCACATGAATTTGAGGACAGGTGAGCTCGGGCCAGATCTTTACGGCGTGTAAGTCGCGCAGCATCCGGCGGGTTATGGGGTAAGCCCAGCTGCTCAGCCACTTTTGCCGCCAGCTCTACGGTACTGTCATCCGAACCCAGAACCCCGGCAAATGGGCGCTGTTCTGCTTCAATCAGAACAGCCTTAAGGGACGCAGGGTGATTATCAATATCAATATGCAGGCCCCCATGAACTTCAGATATAAGGGAGTACTCGCCATTGGATGCAATTAATACATCAAGCCCCATCCGATCTGCTGCCTTGAGATAAGGGGCTATTCGATAGCTATTGGGTTGAGAGATAAGCAGTAAGCGGGGTTTAATAATGGTTTCTACGCTGGACAGAGCCCAGCACGATGCCGCGGTCTTTGAATGGTCATTTATTTAAATATATATATAATACCTGCTGGCGGGTTGCTAGCCACAACCACCACCGGATGCACCACCACAGCCACCACAGGCTCCTGAGCCGCCGGTCTGTGCAAAGACATTTTTAAAAACAAAGCTCTGATTGAGACCTTCGGTTTTATAGTCAATTTCTACTCCCTGCAGGTAACCTAATGCAACAGTATCCACATAAAGATTAAGCTTTTCAGTTTCAAGCACACAGTCAAACTTAGTAGGCTGCTCAACCAGTGTCATCCCATAAGTCATGCCACCACAACCACCCCCGGATACATAAATACGTATTCCAGATGCATCCGGTTCTGAGCCAATAATGTTCGCAAGCTGAAGCATGGCTTCAGGTGATACTTTTACTTCATCTGTTAGCTGGTTGTTAAAGGCTAAGTCGGACATGTCTGGCTCCATAAAAAAGCGGTTTCGAATAACATGATTTTAACACAGATTAGTATTAACTGCCCGAAATGACAATAAGCAGGTTAACATCAGGAGCAATATATTGCCCAGGCATTTTATTGGCTGCCTTATGGCATCATAAATAAAAAAAACTCAATTTAAACAGCTGTATGATTGTTTATCAAAAAAATTATCATTAAAATCATATTACATAAAAAATACACGATAAAAAATGAATTTAGTTATATCTGATATACATTCTCCCCTTACCCGCACATGGTTGAAACTGGGTATTGCTTCACTTATCGCAGCCGGTATATTTTCATTACTCCTTGTCGTATCCCGCACCCCAGGTGTTCAGGAGGTCATTCCCTGGATCGATTTTTTTCATACCGCACTGGTGGTGCATGTTAACTTATCGGTACTTTACTGGTTTATGTCATTTTCCTGTGTTTTCTGGAGTATTTATGCCGGTAAGCAGTATCTTATATTTGAAAAAATAGCCCTGATTTTATGTATTATCGGAACCATTGTACTTGTGGCTTCACCTTTTCTCGGTGCAGGAAAACCACTGATTAATAACTATATTCCCGTGTTGCAACACTCCCTGTTCTTATGGGGTATCAGTCTGTTTTCCAGCGGTGTGTTAATACAGTGCATCAGAGCCTTAAGTATATTACCGAAAACAGATGATATAAGCAGGTTAGCGCCCTATATAGCCGCCATATTAAGTCTGTCAGCATTTATCGCACTTTTTGTTTCATGGCTTAATCTTGATCCTGAAATAGAAAATTTAAGCTATTATGAATACCTGTTCTGGGGTAGCGGCCATATATTACAGTTCAGCCATACCTGTTTTCTGCTGTTTTCGTGGTTATTGCTGATCAGTTTTACTGGCGGAAATATTGCTGCTTCGCCCACTGTGCTGAAGTGGTTATTTGTTATTCTGCTTTTACCCCTGTTGTATGCTCTGGGGATCTATCTAAATCATGCCGTCTTCTCAGCAGAACACCGTACTCAATTTACTGAGCTAATGAAATACGGGGGGCTGACTTCACTGCCCATAGGTTTAATCATTGTCTGGAGTATATTTAAATTCAGGTTAAATAAAAGCACTGAAACCGATGCCGCAAAAGCAGCACTCTTAAGCTCCATTGTGTTATTTGCCGCCGGTGGTATCATCGGTTTTTTAATTCATGGAGTGAATGTTGTAATACCGGCTCATTATCATGGCTCCATAGTGGGTGTTACCCTCGCTTTTATGGGAATCGCTTACTATTTATTACCCATACTGGGCTATAGAAAACCTTTATGGAAAATGGCGCGAGTACAGCCCTATATTTATGCCGGTGGTCAGTTAATGCATATCCTGGGCCTGGCATGGTCAGGTGGTTATGGTGTGCAGCGAAAAACGGCAGGAGCCGCGCAGGGGCTGGACACATTGCCAGAAAAAATAGGCATGGGCATGATGGGGTTTGGCGGACTGATATCAATTATCGGTGGTGTGTTGTTTTTAGTCGTGATGATACGCAGTATGCGGGGTGAAAAAGCAGTTAACCCGAATATTTCATAGATAGGCTCAAAAAATTAAAGGCTTGCTATTTAAATTAATGGGTTACAGCTAATTGGCTAGAGTAATTTGTAAGGAATTTACAAAAATGCAGTGTATACTTTTTGTAGTTTACAACCAATCTGCAGCCCTAACCTTAACCTGCCCAAAAAATCTTAACCCCGGTAAATAGCCAGGCTTTAAGCTTTTTTAAACAACCTATTTAGCCAGATAGACAGTCATTCCCAAAAAACCGTGAAATATTCGGGCTAGAACGACGCTGCAAAGAAAAATGATCATACATTATTTCTATACCTCGCCACTGCTATTAGTTATTTTTAATTGACATCGCTGATAATAGGCGGATTATTAGTCTTATATAGTAAACAATAGCTTATAAGGAGAATAATCTAATGACACCTATTATGTTTTTTATCGTTATAGCATTTCTTGGTACTTTTGCCATGCTGATAGCCGGCGGCGTCTCAATGGTTCGAGGCGGCAAGTTTGATCTGGCACATTCAAATGAGTTTATGCGTGGCCGATTATTAATGCATGCAATAACTCTGGGATTTGTAGTAATCGCTATTTTTGCATGGTCATAATAGTTGATACTGAATTTCACCTTACCAGATGCGTTAACTTATCTACAGACCTGATCTTCAAGCCTGTTGCTTTAGCTCGCCCTGTTCTAACAAGTATTTGCGGCTGCAAACTAAAGAAAAAACCTTCGCAGCAAAGTGGAATAAAAACCAAAGCACTTATCACAAATAGCGTAGGACACTGTGTTGTCAAGCGTTCTGCTTTCTAACCGATTTTTGAAACTTCCAGTAGTCGCTCAATATCTTTAAGTATTTTAGAGGCATCGGCACCTTTGGGATACACCATCATAAAATTCCCCAGGGGATCAATAACAAAAATACTGTCTTCTATATTCATGTCTTTATATGAAAAATTAGACAGGTAAGCTTCATAGCCTTCACCGGATGGAATAATAACATCCATATCGGGGTAGTCTTTAAGCCGTGTTTTAAAGGATGCTATATTTTTCTGGTCCATTAGAAAAAACAGCTTACTGATTCTTTTATACTCCTGACCAACCGCTTTTTTTATTTGCCTTATCTTATACAGATTATCCGCACAGTCCTGTTGACACGAGCTACTACCAATTGATAAAAGAATCCACCTCCCTTTAAGGGATGATAATTTAAAAGCAGCAGAATCAATATTTTTAAAGTCATACTCAGGCAATTGACGCACAGGCGTTACAATCGTGCCATAGTTAGAAGTCAATAACCCTAAATCCAGCTGGTCCCGGTTAAAATAAAAATAAAAGGCAGCCACATAGGGCAACACAAATAAAACCATCATCACCCATAAAACCGTATTACTTTTCTTTTTAGTTTCTGCTGCTATTTCAGGTGAATTATTTACTGTCTGATTCTCTGTCATCACTTTTATTTCTGCTATTTATGGGGCGTTTTTGTATATTTACACCCAGGTAAGTTGCCAGCACGATAAGTGCAAAGACATACCACTGTATTGCGTAACCAATGTGCATGCTGACTTTTTCTTCGTATTTTGGCCATTCTCTAACATAACCAGAAGTGTCATTCTTATCTAACAAAATGACTACGGGCAGTATTTCTTTACCCAGTTTTTCTTCAAATATTGCTTTATCAAAATAGAGCCAGACTTTTGTTTTTGTATCCAGCTCCCCCAGTATCAGTGGCGGCATCGATCTGTGGGGAGAAATAATACCATGAATATGAATTTCTGACTGAGGAACATTCAGTTCAGGCAGTATTTTCCGGTCACGTCCTACTGCAACCCACCCCCGGTTCACCATGATAACCGTCTGGTCTTTTTTGAGAACAAACGGGGTCAATACATGATAACCGGCATTGCCATTATTTATCATGTTATCAATTAATATTTCACCCGACGGATTATATCGTCCAATGGCTTCTACTTTGCTATATTTTCTGGATTCAATATCCATGAAATTTCTATCCAGAGTAAATGCTTCCTGTTGTACTCTTATATCCATATCATCCTGCAGCTGTTGTTTTTCCATAGCCCGAAAAACCTGCCAGGTTCCCAGCCCGGAAAAAACAACTAAGCCAAGCAAACCGAGTATGGTACCCAGCAGAGAAAATCGGAATTGGTAATTTGAAAACAGCATAAATATGTTAGTATGAATATGTCCATTTTAGAGAAAAAACAGGGTACCGATATGATTAAAACATTAATCGTCATTAATTTCATATTAATTTTACTTAGCCTGGGATCAGGTATGTTTTTTCTGGCAAAAGACAGCGGAAAAACCAATCGAGTGGTTACATTATTGACGGTTCGAGTCACATTATCGATTACGCTGTTTGTTCTACTGTTTGCGGGTTATTATTTTGGAGACTTAAAACCACATGGAATTGGTGGTTAGGTTTTGATGCTTATAAGCATTATAAAGATATAGCGCAATAATAAATTCATCTGTTAATTTATTATTGCTATGATTTGATGCGGTTCATAGCTCACCAACACCCCACCCTTCGCTCATAGCCTTTCTGCTCTACACCCTTGACCGCCTGAAGGCATTTCACCCTCCCGGGTTACGCGCTGCCGCTCCACCCAGGTTACGTGTGCGACATAGCTTCAAATCAATGCTGAAGATATGAGTTTACAGATGTAAATGTCCATTTTCTAATACCGGTAGGGGTTCTGTAATGCTGAGCCAACGCTATGAGCTGTAGCTGTCAGGTTGCCTCTGCAGGGCCCCAGATCAAGGCAGAAAATGTGAGTTTACAGATGTAAGTGTCTATTTTCTAATACCGATAGGGGTTCTGTAATGCTGAGTCAACGCTATGAGCTGTAGCTGTCAGGTTGCCTCTGCAGGGCCCCAGATCAAGGCAGAAAATGTGAGTTTACAGATGTAAGTGTCTATTTTCTAATACCGATAGGGGTTCTGTAATGCTGAGTCAACGCTATGAGCTGTAGCTGTCAGGTTGCCTCTGCAGGGCCCCAGATCAAAGCAGAAAATATGAGTTTACAGATGTAAGTATCCATTTTTTCTAATACCGATAGGGGTTCTGTAATGCTGAGTCAACGCTATGAGCTGTAGCTGTCAGGTTGCCTCTGCAGGGCTCCAGATCAAGGCAGAAAATATGAGTTTACAGATGTAAGTATCCATTTTTTCTAATACCGATAGGGGTTCTGTAATGCTGAGTCAACGCTATGAGCTGTAGCTGTCAGGTTGCCTCTGCAGGGCCCCAGATCAAGGCAGAAAATATGAGTTTACAGGTGTAAATGTCCATTTTCTATCGCTGCTATGAGGCTCTGCAGTGGTGAGTCAACGCT
>UOFI01000204.1_pt1 | contig 29497 bp, 20 predicted proteins | sample 1988361 | NCBI WGS metagenome assembly UOFI01 (sample SAMEA4712194, study PRJEB27164) | hydrothermal vent metagenome | biome: marine basaltic hydrothermal vent biome; feature: marine hydrothermal vent; material: mineral | place: Pacific Ocean | collected 2011-06-14/2011-07-23 | depth 1689 m
GCGTATAAAATTCTAATATATCTTCAGGTACATTCGGGTACTTCATTTCAGTATTCTCTTATTTAAAAGGGGAGTGGCCTGACAGAATGACGATACGGGGCTTTTTAAAAATACAGATATTCAGTAACCGGGCAACCCGTGCATAATCGGCTGGGTGAAACGTGCAGGTTTATGCTGTTGTTTTATAAAAAATCATAGAATATAATCTGTTAATCAAAGAATCTTATAAATTACACAAGCCGATGGCGTCACGATAGCTGGATTTAAAATCACGGTGCTAAGCCGAATATCTCATGGTTTTTTGAGCGTACCCCGAAATATTTGGGCTAAGGGTAAAATGCATTAAAAGGTCAGGCAATCATACTGTGTTCGGGTTAAAAAAAGGTTAAATTGTTTGAAAAATAATAATAATCAGAGGTGTTGTATAAAAAATAACCAGGTTTTTGTGGCTGGTTGAAGCCTGGTTTTTCGTCATGAACCACATTAAGTTGAAATTACTGCTATTATAAGAAGTCAGTAATATTTTTTATATCAGCATTGTCGCTGTCTGTTTGATATCTGCATCTGAAATATCTAAAATGTTGCTTTTAGTTTACTTTTAAAATGACAAGAAGTTTTAGTGTAATGTTTTATAAGCTTGAAAATATGTGCAGAAGTAAATGAAAAAAATTGTATTTTCTGCCTCGTTATTTATCTGTTTTACCCCGTTTAGTTTACCTGTTTTTGCTGATGAAGAGATGGATGCGCTTCTCTCTATGTCCCTTGAAGAGCTGACGCAGGTCGAAATTACTGGCTCAACACTCACCCCGGAAAGCATTGATAGCGTTCCATCCGCAGTTACTGTCTTTACTTATCAGCAACTTAAGCGAATGGGACTGGATAGCCTGGATGAGCTTATGAATATCGTACCGGGTTTTCAGTCTTACCGCAGTACGCGCTCTTCTATTAACTATGCCATTTCATCCCGTGGGCGGCGCATTGCGAATGCCGGTTCTGAAATTTTATTGCTAATGGATGGTCAGAGGCTGAATGACCCGAGAACCGGCGGCAGCTTTCTATTAACTTCAAAATTACCCCTGATGCAGATAGAACGGGTTGAGTTTATTCGTGGCCCGGGATCGGCGGTATACGGTTCTAATGCGATGCTGGGGGTGGTGAACATTATTACACGAAGTAATGTAAATGAAACAGGTGTTGCTGTGGGGAGTTTTGATCGTCGTCAGGGGTATTTACAGGCATCCCGGAAAACTGAGAACTTTAGTCTCGATCTGTTTGCCTATCTGGATCAGGATAAAGGGGATAAATATCTGTTGCAGGATACCTTTAGCCCGAATATGCTTGAAACCGAAGATCCCCGTGAACTGGCAAATTTTAATCTGAAACTGAAATGGAATAATACACAGGTTAATATTCAGCATAATCAGGCCAGCGCTGAAAATTTTTATGAACAGAATAATATCTCAAATGGTTTTAACCAACGAGAAACGGAAATCAGTTTTATTGCCTTAAAGCAGGGGTTTAGCTGGTTGTCTGTTAACTCATTTGTGCAGGCAAGTTACAGTGTTTCCCGGTTTTTTACGGCTGGCCAGTTAACGTCTGCTGCTGTCGCTGCGCTTTTAAGTGGCGGGGCAGGTAATGAACCGCTCTTTCTTAAGGCTGACTTTAATAACTACAGTGAAAGTCGTTTACAGTGGCACAATGACTGGGCCATCAGAAGTGATAGCCGCCTGCAATTTGGTGCAGAGTTGCGCTATATTGACGCACCTGAAACGCTGGGTGGCAGTAATTATGACCTTGCTGATCTTGCCAGTGGTAATATACCGATTGGTTATTATGGGGATATACGTAACATAACACCCATTCAGGCTGAGTCCACCCGCAATATTTCCGGTGTTTATCTGCAATATCAACAGGCATTATTTGAAACTACTCAACTGACCCTCGGCTTGCGTTATGATGATTTTTCAGGCATAGGCAGCGAGCTTAGCCCGCGGTTTGCGCTCGTGCAGACATTGAATCAACACCACAGCCTTAAGCTGCTTTATGGTGAGGCATTCAGAGCTCCTACAGAAAATGAGCTGAATTTATTAAATAACCCCGTATTGCTGGGCAATCCGAACTTAAAACCTGAAACGGTTAAAACATGGGATTTTATCTGGTTAGGTCAGTGGTCACATACGACCTTCTCTCTGGGATATTTTGAGAATCATTTTGATGATTCAATTGTGCGCGGTGATATTGGTGGCGGTACTATTCAGTTTATGAATGCAGAGCAGGGCCCCAGTAAAGGTTTTGAATTTGAAGCGTCGCATGAGTTTAATCAACGCTGGCTGGTGCGAGCCAGTTATACTCATTTTACAGAAATGCCTGAAACATCGTTAGATGAAGCGGATCTGTTTTATTCCTTTATGCTGAACTATCAGCGCAGTCAGTGGAATGCTAATATTATTGCCAGTTATTTTGATCAGCGCATTACCATGACCGGTGGAAGTAGTAATGTTCCGCTTGCGCTGGATGGCTACTGGCAGACGTATGCTAAATTAAGCTACCATTTTACGGATGAGTTGCAGACATTTGTGCAGCTTAAAAATATGCTGGATGAAGATTATCAGACACCCACCGCCAGTGCTAAACTCAATGAAGGCGCACCTAACAGGGGGCGCGAGGTTCTGTGGGGTGTTATCTGGAGCTTTTAAGCGGAGGAAGGAAGCGTGCTAAAAAGGGGCGTGTGTATTGGGGGCTGGGGTAGAGACGGCTAGACGAAACCCGCTTTATTTTCTGTGAGTTATGCCGCCTGAGTCAGTTGACCTCTGTCAATGGTTGGGCATGAATATCAGAGTAATATCTAAAATCACATGCTATGTAATTCAAATGGGTGAGGTTTGTATGAGTAAATATGAATTACCGGTTCTGTCCGCTTCAGATATGCCGCGTGTTGCTTTTGAATCGATGAATGACACCCATTTTGAAGAGCTTGAGTTAATCAATAAATTAGGTGCCAGTTTGCTGGAGGGACTTCAGGACAAACACTTTTACGATGATATCTCTGACAAACTGTCATTATGGGTTGAGCATACTCGAGAGCACTTTGCTAATGAAAACCAGTTAATGGAAAACTGCAGTTTTCCAGCTTTAGCCGTACACAGTGGCGAGCATCAGAGGGTGATTGAGCAACTTGAAAAAATACAGGCGCAATGGCTCGATCAGCATCAGGTTGAGCCTTTAGCCGAGTATGTATTTAATGACTGGGTCGCATGGTTTGATCAACATGTAAATACAATGGATATGATGACGGCGCAATACCTCAGTCAGGTTTTTCCTGAGTCTGAAACTTAGAGTAGCTTCAACTTTGTGGGTTCAGTACGCGGTCAATGTCGCTCATTGACTGGTATTCTTCAATGCTTATCCCGGCCTTTATAAAATCAGGTGCATCAGGGTATTCGCTGGCATTATCCGCCAGTTGTCTGGCTTCCTTCACCCAGTTGGCTGACCAGATCATGATCAGCCGAATATCATCATCCGTTAGCTGGCTAATAGCGGTTTGTAAAATCTGATAAAAACCATTTCTTGATAACGGTGTGTGGATCGCTGTTAGTGCGATAACATTGCATTGAGAGAGCGCCCTGATCAGGTCTAGTGTGTTTTTTTCAAGCAGAGCCTGTCTGCTCTGTTCATTGATTGTCTTGATGGTGGTTGCTATTTCCTGATATTCGGGGGTGCCATGCGCCGACTGACCAAAAACAGAGATGAATGTTTCTAGGGTAACCAGTGTGTGATGTGCTTTGTTGATATCTGTTGATCGTTTTAAAAAATCACGACAGAATTTTTTCAGCTCTGCCGAGCTGATGGTGATATTAATAGATGGGGAGTCGGTCATAGTTATCAGGGGTATTTAGCGTTGAGTTGACTGGCCGGGAAAGGGTAATTCAACATTATACAGGAACATTGCGGCCCCGTTAATATGAAGGCTGAACTTTCTATAAAATGGAGTTGCGCAGGTTTATATCTACGGCGTTTTTGCACTGAATACTAATGTACAGATGTACCAGTTGGCTAAAGATCAGAAAAAAGAGGTGGCTGGATGTCAGTTGCAAGGGGACTCAGCTTGCAATATTCGGGCAGGTGCTTCAACCTAGAAAAATCGATTGAATCACAAAAGTCTATGCCAACCCTTGACTTGCCTGGCTATATGAAAAAGCGCTCATTACCAATAAGGTGGTAGAAAATGGCTCCTGCATTTTCTACCTACCCACCCTCCATGGCGATAAACACGCATTTTTTTATTACGCCATCCAAATCAATTACTTACACATCTTTTTTTCGCCCAACTGATTTTTTTAGATTCAACGACGAAATTAAAAGGCAAAAACCAGGTTCTATTTGAGTCGTTAGCACTTGGCTTGTTAGATATCGTTATTGATGGGAAAGCACTAACGACAGAATTTGTACACATTCGTGGCGAAACCGAGTTTACCCATAAAATTGAAAAACAGGGTGTGAAGCTGTATTAACTGAATGCATTCAATTGATTTTTCCAGATTGAAAAAATTATCGCCAGGGCAGGTGAAACGTAATGGATTTCTATGGCGCTCACCCATTTCTGGTCGGTCAACGCTACCTGTATTCTTAAATATCGTCTAAACCTGGAACCCCTCTATTCAATCAGTGTCACTCAGGATAAACAGCCGATAAATGTCTTTATTTGTGAAATATTATAAAATGCTAATGTGAATTGTGTTACGGATATCTGAAAACGCGTATGAAGTTGATTTTACTCATTATAAATTGTGTTAGAGTAAGCGATAAATATACTTTTGTGCATTGACTGGTCTCAGGGGCTTAGCAGAATACAATCGAGTCATTTCTGGGGGGGGCTGATTTGAGCACTAAAATTTATAAAAGCACAGTAATACTCTCGGTAAAATGAATGATGGTAGTGGAATGACAAATAAAAGATCACTCGTCGTCGACGATTCTCAGTCGGCTCGATTTGCGCTTAAACGTATGCTTAATGAGCTGGGGCTGGAGGTTGATACCGTTGATTCAGCTCAGAAAGCACTGGATTATCTGGAAGAAAATCACCCTGATGTCATTTTTATGGATCACATGATGCCGGGAATGGATGGTTTTGAAGCGGTTAAACGAATAAAGTCTAATTCTCAGACGGCCATTATACCTATACTAATGTATACCACGAAGGGCAGTGAGTTATACCTGAGCCAGGCCAGGGCGCTGGGCGTGGTGGGCATCATACCGAAAACCATTGCACCGGTTGAGTTAAAAACATCATTGTTTGAACTCGGCCTGATCGATGCTGAAGCCATGGAATCATCTGCTAATGCCGGTGTGCCGGGCGTGAGCTCTGAAAACAGGGGTAGTGGTAATGCTGCAGAAATTGAACCTGCTCAGAATAAAAATGTACTGGATATTTATGTCGATGACCTGCGTAAATTAATGGATGATCAGACAATAGAGTTACACCGAAGCATGTGGTTAGGGGTTGAATCGGTGAGTAATGAAATTTTCAATCGGCTTAATACGGAGCTGGATAATAAAATTAAAAAAATAGCGGTGGCGAATGAGAACACTCCTTTGCCAGAGCCCGTTGTTATTCAACAGACAAATAACTGGCCTCTTTATATTATCTCTGCGCTTTTACTGGTTTCTATTGTTGTTAATATGATGCTGGTAAAAGGCGATGACGAACAGCCAGAGAAAAAGCAGAACATGGCCTTTATGCAACAAAGCAATAGCCATGATATTCAGGAGGGCCTTGGTATTGTCGATAACGGGGAGACAGGGGAAGCTAAAAAAGAAAGCTGGGACTTTATTCAGTGGGCGTTAAATCGGGTGATCGAATATCCATATAACGAACTGGCTCTTAATGAGAAGCGTGCAGTTAGAATTAATGAAGTGATTAGCCGGGCGCTGGAATCTGACTACCGGGGGAAAATTGTTTTTCAAAGCCATGTTGGCGAGTTTTGCTTTACCAGTGATGAGGCGGGCAATTACAATCTGGCACAAAATAATCTTCCGGTAACGGAATGTGATTTTATTGGAAATTATATGCAACCCAATGATCATTCAACAACTCATCAGTCGCTTTTCTTTGTAACCTTTCTTTCTGATTTATATGCCCTGGAGGATAAAGGTATTCAGGTTGAGGTTCGAAGCCTCCCACGCAGTGAACATATGATTGAGTATCCACCGCAAATTCAGAAAGTAAATGCCGGAGAATGGAATAAAGCGGCACAGTTAAATAACCAGATTACAATCAGGCTTGAGCCTTCATCATTTGGTTTCTAAACGCCTGTAAATGACGGATCAGACAATCAGTGAGCTGATTAAACATATACCACAGAAAGGTCGTGTTGAATGGATAGGTATACGTCACAGCAGCAGAAGCCCGATGGTCGAACTTGAAAAAGTTATTGTGGTTGAAGCCGGCCTCAGAGGAGATCATTATGCCGGCAAAAGTGGTAAACGCAGCGTTACTTTAATTCAGTATGAGCATATTACTGCGCTTGGTTCTTTATTGCAGAGAAAACCGGTGGATTATGCAGATTTGCGCAGAAATATCGTTATAAGTGGTATAAACCTGCTGGCGCTTAAAGACAGGGAGTTTCGTATTGGCCGTGCTGTTTTAAAAATGACGGGTTTATGCCATCCATGTTCACGAATGGAAGAGGTGCTGGGGGAGGGAGGTTATAACGCTTTGCGCGGTCACGGCGGCATTAATGCCTGTGTTATTTCACAGGGTGAAATTCAGTTAAATGATGAATTAATAGTCATATAGTTTTTGCATTCAGGTTGAACCCGAATCAATCAGTTGATCGCACAAATGCACTATAAGTATTTGAGAGTATTAGTTATTTACACTTAGCGCAAGTCCCCCCATTCGTTGATGGTACTACACCCTGAATTGCTCCCAGAGATAGACGTTATGGCGTCGCCGGCATTAAGCCTCGTTCCCGGGCTCTGCCTGGGAACGCATACCCTGAAGCTCTGCTTGAACCAGAATCAATCAGTTAACCGCCCAAATACACGGTAAGCACATGAGAATGTTAGTTATTATTACTTAGTGTAAATCACCCGTTCGGTTATGGTACTACACCTGGCAGTATCAAAAAGATCGTTAAGGATTCGCCATTAGCGATCTTTTTGATTACGCCATCTGAGCACCCAGAGGGTAGACTTTATGGCGTTCAACTGTGAAATCTTCTTTTCATAATCATGTCATATTTCCAACATAACTCTATCATATTAAATGTGTATTTTTGTATCTCGCTCGAATAGTCATGAAATATTCGGGTCAGCAGCATGTGTGCTGTGTTTAACCTGGAAAAATCAGTTGGGCGCAAAAAAGATGTGTAGGCAATTGATTTGGATGGCGTAATGAAAAAAAGCGTATTCACCTTATTGGTGATGAGCGTTTTTTTCATATAGCCAGGCAAGTCAAGGGCTTGCGCAGACTTTTGCGATTCAACTGATTTTTCCAGGTTTATGGTCCAGATTAGCGGGGCCGTTTAAAATATGCGGAGATATAGAATGAAACCAAGAAAATTTTTTAAACCATTATTAATCGCTGCTATTAATGCTGCATTATTGAATGTTGCTCACGCGGGGCCTGCTGATGAATCACCATCAAAGTGGTTTAGTGACGGCGAGCAGGCGGTAAATGCGGCAATGCATTTGAATGCCAACAAACAGCAAGCTAAAAATATTATTTTGTTTGTAGCAGATGGAATGGGTATTTCCACGGCTACAGCTGCTCGTATTCTTCAGGGGCAACTAAACGGTGAAACAGGTGAAGAGAATCAGCTCAGTTTTGAAATTATGCCTTATGTTGCTTTAAGTAAAACCTATAACACAAACCAGCAAACACCTGATTCAGCGGGTACCATGACGGCAATGATGACCGGCGTTAAAAGTAAGGCGGGTGTGATCGCTGTTAATCAAAATGTTTTGCGTGCAGACTGCGCAAGCAGTAAGGGCAATGAGTTAACGACTTTTCTGGAGCAGGCTGAAATGGCGGGTTTATCGACAGGTGTAGTAACAACGGCGAGACTCACCCATGCAACACCTGCAGCAACCTATGCGCATGTACCGGAACGAAACTGGGAAGATGATCATGACCTGACGCAGGAGGCTGTAGATAATGAGTGTAAGGATATTGCACGACAGTTAATAGAGTTTCCTTATGGCGATGGAATTGAAGTGGCCATGGGAGGGGGGCGGCGTAACTTCTGGCCGAGAAATTTAGCGGACCTTGAAGATGAAGGAAAAACCGGGGAACGTGATGATCAGCGTAACCTGACAGAGGAATGGGTGAATAATTATAACAACTCAGCTTTTGTCTGGAATAAACAGCAGTTTGATGAAATTGATACTGAATCAACCGATCATCTACTGGCGTTGTTTGATCGTTCGCATATGGAGTATGACGCTGACAGAACGAATGATATTGCAGGTGAGCCTTCATTAACCGAGATGACCCGTAAAGCGATTGATATATTGCAAAAAAATGATAAAGGCTATTTTCTAATGGTTGAGTCTGGCCGGGTTGATCATGGACATCATGCAGGCAATGCCTATCGTGCGCTGACGGATGCTATCGAGTTTTCCAATGCGGTGAAAGCGGCAATGGAAAAAACAAATGCCGATGAAACCCTGATTATTGTTACAGCAGATCATAGTCATGTATTTACCATTGCGGGTTATCCAACCCGTGGTAATCCGATTCTGGGCAAGGTGCTGGAAAACGATAAAAGTGGCGAAGCAAAAGAGACTGTCGCAGTAGCAAATGACGGCATGCCCTACACAACAGTCGGTTACGCCAATGGTCGTGGCTTCGATATGCTGGAAACCGGGGGTGATACTCGATATAAAACGCCGATTAATGCCGGTCGTGTTGTGGACCTGACGTCATTTGATACAGAGGATGAAGGTTTTCATCAGGAAGCGTTAGTGGGGCTTAAGGCTGAAACTCACTCTGCCGAAGATGTGGCTATTTATGCCGATGGTCCCGGTGCTTATCTGATGCATGGTTTACAGGAACAGAACTATATTTACCATGTGATGAACCGGGCTTCAAAAATGGAAAAACGCATAAAGGGAGAAGGTGACGGAGAAAATAGCTTATTAAACTGGTGGAATGGAATTAACTCGGAGTTTTAGAGGAGCCTTATAAATAACTATAAAAATACTGTTTTCTACTTGGGGCGCATTTGCGCCCCTTTTTTTGTGTTAGATGAAATGTTTTAGATTCATTCAAAAATAATAGGGCTGTCATATTGCAGAAATATATAAAGCATAATATCAGCAGATAGTAAATACATCAAAGAGAAAACAATTATGCGGTTAAAAAAACGACTATTATCATCTTTAGTCCTGTCTTCTGTGTTACCTGTCTTAATGGTTTCTGCAGGTGAAATATCCGGATTTCCTGATATTAAAAACATGAATGAATCTCGTGGTAATGATGCAGAGTTATTATTGACCACAGGTCCCCGGCCATATTATCTGGTTGCGGATATGGAAGAAGGGGCATTAAAAGAAAAGCTTCTGTCCTGCGGAAATAAAAAAATTAAGAAAACTGATTTTTCAATTGGCCATCGTGGCGCGTCGATGCAGTTTCCAGAACACACCCGTGAGTCATATGAAGCCGCGGCGCGTATGGGTGCCGGTATTATTGAATGTGATGTAACGTTTACCCGGGACCGTGAGCTGGTCTGTCGGCATTCTCAGTGTGATCTGCATGCCACTACCAATATACTGGAAACGCCACTGGCTAAAAAATGTTCAAAACCCTTTACACCTGCGGTGATTGACCCGGTTACGGGTGAAACAATAACGCCGGCCTCAGCCCAGTGTTGCACCAGTGATCTAACACTTGAGGAGTTTAAATCACTTAAGGGAAAAATGGATGCGCTTAATCCGGATGCAATTACCGTTGCAGCGTATATTAATGCGACACCTGCCTGGCGTACAGACTTATATACGGCACGAGGTACATTAATGACACACCGGGAAAGTATAGAGCTGTTTAAAAAGCTGAAGGTTAAAATGACACCAGAATTAAAGTCTGCCAGTGTTGAAATGCCATTTGAGGGAGATTATACGCAGGCGATTTATGCACAGCAGATGATTAATGAATATAAAGCGGCGGGCGTAGACCCTGAAAATGTATTTGCCCAGTCTTTTAATCTTAATGACATTGTGTACTGGGTTAATCATGAACCTGCTTTTGCTGAACAGGCGGTTTTTCTGGATGACCGAGTATATGAAGATGCATCTTTTGTTGCATCGCAGGCCAATATGGATGAATTAGTTGCTCAGGGTGTCAATATTATTGCACCGCCTATGTGGGCGCTGGTGACTCTGGATGTTCGTGGAAATATTGTACCCTCAGACTATGCCTTATATGCCCGAGCTGCCGGGCTGGATATCATTACCTGGACATTGGAACGCTCTGGCCTGCTTGAAAATGGGGGGGGCTGGTATTATCAGACAATTACCAATAGCATTAATAATGATGGTGATGCCATGGTGATGCTGGATGTGCTGGCACAGGATGTGGGTGTCAAAGGTGTTTTCTCCGACTGGCCCGCAACGGTGAGTTATTATGCAAACTGTATGGGGCTGAAATAGCCTGTTTATGCAGTGGTTTAATAGCAGGCTATTCGCTGAATAGCCTGCTACATGTCAAATATTAAGAATTATCTGATTTCGCTGATTTTATCTGCTTATCTTTCTGGTCATCATTCTGGTCATCTTTTCGGCCATCTCTATTAAAAGTAAAAATTTACATATTAAAAATGTATTCAGGCTTTTTTTATTCATTATATTTAAACTATACTGATTAATTTAGAATTATTATTTTTCTAATTTGAATCAGGCTGTTCTGAAGAAAAACATTGTTTCTGCCTGTGAAATGTTTTAAGCGTATGATGTTTAATAATTCAGCAGTAATTAAATTAATTGATAAAGGTGGCTTATGAAACTCGCAATGGTTGGTTTAGGGAAAATGGGGGCAAATATGGTGCGTCGTCTACAGGGAGACGGGCACGAGGTGATTGCCTATGATGTGGATAAAAAGGCAGCGCAGGCACTTGATAACGAGCTTGATCATGTGAGCGCTGTAAGCAGCCTGGATGAGTTAATAAACCAGCTTGAGCAGCCCCGTGTTGTCTGGCTGATGGTGCCACATCAGTTTGTTGATGACAGTATTGAACGATTGCTGCAGGCGGGAATCAAAGCAGGTGATCTGCTTGTTGATGGCGGTAATTCAAATTTTAATTTATCGAAAAAACGAGCGGCCTCGCTGGGTGAAAAAGGTATTCATTTTGTTGATTCAGGTACATCCGGAGGCGTCTGGGGGCTGAAAAATGGTTACAGTATTATGGCCGGTGGAACCGATGAGGCGATTGATATACTGCGCCCGGCACTTGAATCTCTGGCACCGGCAAAAGATAAAGGCTGGGGGCATGTAGGGCCGGCGGGTGCGGGGCATTATGTGAAGATGGTTCATAATGGTATTGAATATGGAATGATGCAGGCATTTGCCGAAGGTTTTGAAATGCTGGATGCTAAAAAAGAAATGGATCTTGATCTGCTGCAGATTTCTGAAATATGGCAACACGGCAGTGTGGTGCGTTCCTGGCTACTGGATTTAATGGCAGATGCGTTTAAAGATGACAGCAGCCTTTCAACATTAAGTGATTATGTTGATGACTCAGGCGAAGGGCGCTGGACTGTACAGGACTCAATTGACCTGGGCGTACCGACACCGGTTTTAACTCTGGCCCTGCAAATGCGTTTCAGAAGTCGTCAGGATGATGCTTTTGCCGGCAAAGTGCTGAATGCAATGCGAGCGGGCTTTGGTGGACACAGTATTCGTTCAGTGGAATAACCGGAGGATAATATATGGAAAACATTGAAACTATGCAGTGTATTGGTGAAGCTACAGAACCCGCTAATGTCGTTATTATGGGGGCGGGGGGTGATTTAACTAAGCGTAAACTGATACCTGCACTGGTTAAAATGCTGCGCTGTGGACTGTTGCACCCAGAGAGTCGGATTATTGGTGTTTTAAAAGGTCGAAATAAAGAGGCCTGGTTAAACTCTTTAAAACAGGGAATAGAGGATTATGCGAAGGATATCGATATGTCGGAGGATCAATGGCAGATATTTGCCGCCATGTTTAAAATGGTTGATGGGGATTTGGAGGCCGCGCAGACATATATTGACCTGGCAGAGGCGCTTGAGCCGTTAAACGGCCGTACCCATGCGATGTTTTATTGCGCTGTGCCGCCGGGGTGGTATACCACCATTGCCAAAGGCTTATCTGAGCATGGGCTAGCAGATGAATCGCAGGGGTTCAGGCGAGTGGTTATTGAGAAACCCTTTGGTATGGATCTTGAGAGTGCACGCAAGCTGAATCATGAGCTGTTGCAATTGCTAAATGAATCACAGATTTATCGTATTGACCATTATCTCGGCAAAGAAAGTGTGCAGAACCTACTGGTCTATCGTTTTACAAATAGCATACTTGAGCCACTCTGGAACCGGAATTTTATTGACCACATTCAGATATCGGCGGCGGAGTCTATTGGTATAGAAAACCGGGCGAACTATTATGAAAAATCAGGTGCATTGCGTGACATGATACAGAGCCACTTAATGCAGGTGATGACCCTGGTGGCAATGGAACCACCGGTGGAGTTTACTGCGGATGCGGTGCGTGATGAAAAAATTAAAGTGTTGCGTGCGGTACGGCCATTTGACCCCGGCAGTATTGATAAGCAGGCGGTGGCAGCACAGTATGGCGCAGGTCAGTATGATGAAGAATCGGTTAAAGCTTATGTTGCTGAAGAAGGGGTCTCACCGGATTCGGTTACTGAAACATTTACCGGTGTGCGTTTTTATATTGATAACTGGCGCTGGCAGGGGGTGCCCTTTGTCTTATGGACAGGAAAACGCCTGCCTAAACGGGTTTCAGAAATCGTGATTCGTTTTAAAAATCCACCGTTTAATTTATTCGATAAACATGCAACTCCGCCACTGGCAAATTCACTGGTGTTTCGGGTTCACCCCGATGAAGGCATCGCATTGCGTATGAATGCCAAAATGCCGGGACTCACGACCGATATACAACGCATGGTGATGCGCGCACCTTATGCGGAAAACGGTGATGATGTATCGGATGCCTATGAGGTTTTACTGCATGATGTACTAACAGGTGATGCTACGTTATTTTCCCGGGCGGATGAGGTTGAAGAGTCCTGGGCAATTATCGAGCCGATTATGAGCGCATGGAAAGATCGTATATCCGTTGACCGGTATCGTTCCGGTAGCTGGGATGTGCCGGGTGTGGATTCATTGTTTGAAGGTTGCGTGAGTGGCTGGCACAAACCGGGCTGAAAATGAAACTGTTTTGACTGTCGGGGGACATTAATGCACAACTGGCATGTATACCGGACATTTGAGGAGGCATCGGAGGCAGCAGCCGATTTTTTGTCTACTCAGATAGAAAAAAGTGTAAATAAAAAAAACATCAGTCATGTGGTTTTACCCGGGGGAAATTCGCCACAGAAATGTCTGAATAAGGTTTTAAAAAAATCGCTACCCTGGGATAAAATTCACTGGTATCCGGGCGATGAACGCTGTTATCCACAGGGGCATAATGATCGAAATGATGTGATGTTGCAGAATAATTTCTGGTCACATATTAATAATCCTCATGCATATAGAGTGCCGGCGGAGCTGGGTGCAGAAAAAGCGGCGGCAATGTACCGTGAAATCATTTCTGCAATTGATCAATTTGATATTGTGTTTTTAGGCATGGGAGAAGACGGACATACCGCCAGTTTATTCCCGGATAATATGGCTCTGCAAGATATGCGCTCCGTTGTGCCGGTTTATGATTCGCCTAAACCGCCCAGCGAAAGAGTTTCTTTAAGTGTTAATACATTAAAAAGAGCAAACTGCAGAATGGTGTTAACCGGAGGTAAAGGAAAATCAGGGGCTATTAAAAAAATCAGGGAAAATGTCCTGTTGCCGGTAAATTGTATTGGTGATATTAACTGGTTTGTAGATGAAGCGGCAGTGAGAGCGTTTTAAAGGGACTTAGTGTATTGCTTTTATTGAAGTTATTAGCTAAGTTACTACTGGGGCACATAAAATGAATAACCAGTGCCCTTAACAACCGGCTCGATAATATATCTGGCTTAAACCCACATGAGTTTTATTATAAAGATAGATGTTTTATCAGGTAGAAATCTTCTCAAGAGGAACTATTATGAAAATGCAGGATATTAGAGTAATCGCCAAAGATTTTGGAATAAAAGCGTCCAGCATGAGTAAAGCTCGGCTGATACAGACGATTCAGCATTCTGAAGGTAATTTCGATTGTTTTTCATCTGCCATCGACGGCGAATGCGATCAGCTAAAATGTTTATGGCGTGATGACTGTTTTGCAACGGCTAGAAAAAAACTCCACAGTTAGCTGCCAAAGTTATATATACGCTTATTCATATGGTGAGCAGTTGTTGATACAGTTTAATATAGTTGTGGGCGCTGTTTTTCCACGAAAAATCAGTACCCATGGCATTCAGTTGTATCCTTCGCCATACTGTAGGTTCTTTATATAAAGAAATAGCATAATCAATTGAATTGATAAGCGCCTGTGCTGTGTGTGTGTTTAATACAAAGCCATTGGCTGTATTATTGTCGATGTTCTGTTTGCTTGCATGGGTAACGGTATCCGCCAGTCCGCCGACCTGTGTAACCACCGGTAAAGTGCCATAAGTCAGGCTGTATAGCTGGTTGAGCCCGCAGGGCTCAAATGTAGATGGCATTAAATAGATGTCGCTGGCGGCTTCAATTCTATGGGCCAGTTGTTCGTTGTAGCCAATAACGACTTTTATTTTTTCAGGGTGTTTGTGTGCCAGCTCAGATAGCTGCATTTCATAATGCAGCTCACCGGTTCCCAGTATTACAATCTGTATGTTCCGTTTTAAAAGCACCGGTATGCTTTGCAAAACAATATCAAGACCTTTTTGTTCAACCAGTCGGCTGATCATGCCAATCATCGCCAGAGATTCATTAACCGGTAAAGACAGTTCTGACTGTAACTGGGTTTTATTAATGGCTTTTTTATTCAGGCTCCTGCGGTTGTATTTCTGTTTTAACAGGGGGTCAGTTCCCGGGTTCCAGTAGTTCTCATCAATTCCATTTATAATGCCGCTGATATCGGCCTGGCGATGTTTAAGTAATCCGTCAAGGCCGTAGCCATTCTCAGGCTGGAGTATTTCACGGGCATAGGTCGGGCTAACGGTCGTGATTTTATCGGCATAAGCCAGTCCGCCCTTAATAAAGGAAAACTGTCCGTAAAACTCTACGCCATGCATTCCCCACAACGCATCAGGAAGTTGCAAATCGTAAAAAGTCTGTTGTTCAAATATGCCCTGGTAAGCCAGGTTATGAATAGTAAATATGCTTGCAGGCCTTTTACTGTGCAGGCTGAGTAAGGCGGGCACCAGTGCTGTCTGCCAGTCATTGCAATGTACAATATCGACGCTCCAGTCTGTCTGTAATTTATTGAGTGCTATATCACAGGCTGCGTGGCAGAAAATGGCGAAGCGCAGTGCGTTATCATGCCAGGCATGATGATGTTCGTCGGTGTAGGGGCCTCCCGGGCGATCAAAGGCTGCGGGGCAGTCGACCAGCCATACGTTCACCCGCGTGCCGGGTAATTTAGTTTCGATAATGCTTACCGGCATATTGTAATAAGAGCTGCGGGCGATTATTTTTGATTTTTTGATTTTACTGAGTACCTGAGCATAGGCGGGCAGTAACAGGCGTATATTTTGTGACTGTTTTAATAAGGCGGCAGGTAAACTGCCGGCGACATCTGCAAGCCCGCCGGTTTTAACGAGGGGAAAAGCCTCGCTACTAATGTATAGAATATTACTCATGGTACTTTTTTTAGAACCAGGGCCGCCAGTGGTGGAAGTGATAGCGAAAGAAAGGCCGGTCTGTTCATCCATTCAGTACTTTCTGTGTTAATAAACGTATGGCTGCCCGCGTTGCTGCCGGAATAAAATATTGAATCTGAATTTAAAATCACTTCATATTTTCCGGCTTCAGGTGTGCCTATTTTATAATTATCGCGAATAACCGGTGTGAAGTTCAGTATCACAATAATAGATTCATTATCGCTCTTTCTGATATAGGAAAGTACTGATTGATCGGTATCGTTGCAGTCTATCCATTCAAAGCCTTCAGGGTCAAAGTCGTACTGGTAGAGGGCTGGCTGGTTTTTATATAAATGATTGAGGTCGCTGACCAGTTTTTTAACACCGGCATGCAGAGGGTATTGCAGCACATACCAGTCCAGTGCTTTGTCGTGATTCCATTCTTCCCCCTGAGCAAATTCACAGCCCATAAACAAAAGCTTTTTACCGGGGTAGGTAAACATATAGGCGTAGAGCAGGCGTAAATTAGCAAAGCGCTGCCACTCATCCCCGGGCATCTTATTTAACATGGAACCTTTGCCGTGAACCACTTCATCATGTGAAAAAGGTAATGTGAAATTTTCGCTGAACAGGTATAGCAGGCCAAATGTTAACTGGTCGTGATGGAAATGGCGATGTACAGGGTCATGGGCAATATAGTTTAATGAGTCATGCATCCAGCCCATATTCCACTTCATGCTAAAGCCAAGTCCACCGATATTAACCGGGCGTGTAACCTGTGGCCAGGCTGTGGATTCCTCCGCCATAATCATGGTGCCGGGAAAGTTTGCGTGGGTGACAGTATTCAATTCTCTTAAAAACTCAATGGCCTCAATGTTTTCATTGCCGCCGTGTTGATTAGGAATCCAGTCACCGTCATCTCTTGAGTAATCAAGGTAGAGCATTGAGGCAACTGCATCGACGCGTAAGCCATCAAGGTGAAACTCCTCCAGCCAGAAAACAGCACTGGAGATAAGAAAATTTTTGACTTCATTACGGCCATAGTTATAAATGAGCGTGCCCCAGTCACGGTGTTCTCCCCGTCTGGGGTCTTCATGCTCGTAGAGAGGGCTGCCGTCGTAGCGTGCAAGACCGTGTTCATCTTTTGGAAAGTGCGCCGGCACCCAGTCGAGTAACACGCCGATGCCTTCAGCGTGACAATAATCAACAAAATAACGAAAGTCATCCGCAAGGCCAAAGCGGCGGGTGGGTGCAAAGTATCCTGTTGTCTGGTATCCCCATGAGGCATCCAGCGGGTGCTCGGTAATTGGCAGCAGTTCAATATGTGTAAAGCCACACTCTTTTACATAGCGAACCAGTTGATGTGCCAGTTCGCGGTAGCCAGAAAATTCTCCCTGCTCATTACGCTGCCATGAACCCAGGTGGCACTCATAGATTGATATGGGTTGATGTAACCAGTCAAAGGATTTTCTGTTATTGACCCAGACATTGTCCTGCCAGTGGTACTGTGCATTGCTGCGAATAACAGATGCCGTGCGAGGGCGTAACTCCAGTTGTTGAGCGTAGGGGTCTGATTTTGCTGAAATAGAGCCGGAGTGTCGATTCATAACTTCAAATTTATACAGGTTATTCGTTTTCAGGCCGGGAATAAACAACTCCCATACACCGCTTCCTCCTAATGAGCGCATCGGGTGATAGCGACCGTCCCAGTTATTAAAGTCGCCGATAACACTGACCCGTGAAGCGCCAGGTGCCCAGGTGGCAAATAGAACACCGTCAATATCATCGATGGTTTTATGGTGTGCGCCGAGTATTCTGTAGATGTGCAAATGATTGCCTTCAGAGAACAGGTGCAGGTCAAAGTTATCCAGTAGTTGTTTAAAGCTGTAAGGGTCGTAGTGTGAAGTTTGCCTGCCGTCAGAATCAGTGCGGGTAAAAAGGCTGTGCCTGTCTGCTTTTTCAGCGGGTATAAGGCAAACAAAAAAATCGCTGCTGTGCAGGCGGGATGCTGTAATGTTTTTGTCTGTTATTTCTATGCTGCGCGTGTTGGGGGCATATAATAAATGATAGTCATGACCCTGTTCGGTGGTATGATGTCCAAGAACGCTAAAAGGATCATGGTGGCTGGCGCTGGAAATTTTATCAAGATCAGCCTGTGGGATACTTTTAGAGAACTGTTCGAGTTGTGTATCTAAAGGTGTATTTTTTAATTGCATAAGATGACTATTTTCCAGACTGTATAAAAGGTATATACTTGATATTTAATATATTAAGTCTACAGTTGATCATACAATAGCAATTGCAGTCAGTCATTCTGGTCGCAATTCTATCTGCAATTTTGGCAGGATCTATGCAGGATAAAGTGTTCGTGTCATTTAATACCGAGTATAACATGGGGTTAGTCGATATTAATATCTCAGGTCAATTATTTTAGAACTGATTATTGTAGAATACAATGGAGACCGTCGCTTTATAGCCGGTCATAGATATTAAAAAATAAGATGTAATGGTGCTTGTTTACAAAGTGGGCCGTCCTTTTACTGAAAGTGATTGTGCCCTTGCTTAACAAAAAACGAGAGTATAGCCTGATGCAGTCCATAAATTCACCGCGTTTTATCAGTAAGCTGACTCGCAATACACTGGCGCTTATTATGGCGGGTGGGCGTGGGGAGCGCTTAAAGCAGTTGACCATGTGGCGGGCCAAGCCTGCTGTTCCTTTTGGTGGGAAATTTCGTATTATAGATTTTCCGTTATCAAATTGCATAAACTCAGGTATTCGCCGAATTGGGGTTCTTACCCAGTACAAATCACACTCACTAAATTTGCATATTCAGAAAGGCTGGGGGCACTTGCGGGGGGATTTTGGCGAGTTTGTAGAGTTACTGCCTGCACAGCAGCGCATTGAAGAATCATGGTATGCAGGCACTGCCGATTCCATTTATCAAAATCTGGATATTATTCGCAGCCACTCACCGGATTATGTGCTCATTCTTGCAGGCGATCATATATATAAAATGGACTATGGTGAGATGCTGGCTAAACACGTAGAGAGCAAAGCGGATATTACCGTCGGATGTATTGGTGTTCCTCTGGAAAAAGCATCGGCTTTTGGTGTTATGGGGGTTGATAAAGATTTACGTATCAGCAGCTTTGTTGAAAAACCTGAAAATCCGCAGGCTTTAAACGGAAAGCCTGATGAAGCTCTGTGCTCAATGGGAATATATATATTTAATACCAACCTTCTGTTTGAGCTATTAATACGTGATGCGGACACGTCTAAATCAACTCATGATTTTGGTAAAGATATAATTCCTTATGCAATTGAGAAATACCGGGTCTATGCATATCCGTTTACTGACGTGCGAAGTGGTATTCAGGCGTACTGGCGCGATGTTGGGACGCTGGATTCATTCTGGGAGGCGAACCTGGAATTAATTGGTATAACCCCAGAACTTAATCTGTATGATGATCACTGGCCTATATGGACGAATCAGGAGCAGTTGCCACCGGCAAAATTCATCTTTGACGATGATGACCGAAGAGGTATGGCGGTTGATTCCATGGTGTCTGGAGGTTGTATTATTTCTGGCGCACGGGTTTGTCATTCATTATTGTTTTCAAATGTAACCATTGATAATTACAGTAAAATAGATTCATCGGTTATCCTGCCGGATGTGGAAATTGGGAAAAACTGTGAGATTCACCATGCCATCATTGATAAAGGCTGTATCATTCCCGATGGCACTATAATAGGTAAAAATGAAGCCGACGACATAAAGCGTTTTTATGTTTCGACCCATGGCGTGGTTCTTGTTACACCGGAAATGCTGGGGCAGGTTATTCATTATGTCAGATAATCACAAGGAGCCATTGAATGTGGTTATTTACTGGCACATGCATCAACCGGAGTACCGTGACCTGCGTAATGGCGAGTACCATCTGCCCTGGACATATCTGCATACCATTAAAGATTATGTTGATATGGTGGCACACCTTGAAAATAACACAGAGGCACGGGCTGTGGTTAATTTTGCACCGGTGTTACTGGAGCAGATTGATGATTATGCAGAGCAGCTGGACGCTTATCTGAATCATGCAAAAGCACTAAGGGACCCACTCTTATCGGCATTGGCTGATCCAGTGTTATGCATGGATGAGGAAAAAAAATTATATATAATAAAAAGTTGTGTGCGTGCAAATAAACAACGCTTGATTGATCGTTTTGAGGTTTTTAAATCTCTGGTCGAGATGTCCGAAAGTATTCTGCAAAACAGAGAAAAATTAAGCTATTACTCTGAGCCGTTCTTTGCTGATTTACTGGTCTGGTATCATCTGGCCTGGACAGCAGAAACGGTGCGTAAAACCGATCAACGAATTAAAAATCTTATGGAGAAAAAGCGAAATTTTACCATACATGATCGACATATACTGGTAGAACTTTACAGTGAAATGATGGGCGGGGTTATTCCGCGTTATAGAAAGCTGGCGCAGGCCGGTCGAATTGAATTATCAATGTCGCCCTATGCGCATCCTATACTGCCGCTATTGATAGATATTAAGTCAGCATCCCAGGCAATGCCGGATGCTCAGTTGCCACTGGCGGATGAATACCCAGGGGGGATTGAAAGAAGTCGCTGGCATCTGGAAAAAGGTATGCAGATATTCAAACGCTATTTTGGTTCTGATGCCAGGGGCTGCTGGCCCTCAGAGGGAAGCATTAGTGCTGAAACAATTGAGCTAGCCTCAGAAATGGGCATTACCTGGTTAGCAAGTGGTGAAACGGTGCTGCGAAATTCAATGGCAATATATGCCGAACAGGAAGAGAAGTGTATTCACCAGGCATATCAGTTCAGGGATACAGCCTGTACCTGTTTTTTCAGAGACGACGGCCTGTCTGATTTGATTGGTTTTAAATATTCAGACTGGCATGGTGATGATGCCGTTGCCAACTTTGTGAGTCACCTGGAGAGTATTGCAGAAAATTGCAGCGACAAGCCAGCAGCAATTGTTTCAATTATTCTTGATGGGGAAAATGCCTGGGAGTACTACCCTGAAAACGGCTACCATTTTATCAGTGCGCTGTATGACAAACTGAGCAAACATGAGGCGCTTAATTTAACCACTTACGGGCAATACCTTGAAACACAGCAGAATAAAAAAAATCTGCAGAAAATCGTTGCTGGTAGCTGGGTGTACGGCACATTTTCTACCTGGATAGGTGAAAAAGATAAAAATAGAGCCTGGGATATATTGATAGAGGCTAAATTTGTTTATGACCGAGTGCTTAAGCAGGGGGTATTGACAGCAGATGAAAAAGCGTTGGCAGAAATGCAGCTTGCTACCTGTGAAAGCTCTGACTGGTTCTGGTGGTTTGGAGAATACAATTCAGCCGAATCGGTAAAAGCATTTGATGAGCAATATCGTATGCATCTAAGTAACCTTTATCAGCTGTTGAAAGTTGATCCTCCCGAATATCTGAGCAGGGCCTTTTCTTTTGGTTCGGGTGACCCTGAAAAAGGAGGCACTATGTTACCGGGAAAACTGAATTGAGCCATGGCGATTGAGCCTCAAATAAATCAATATAACCAATATCGTCGAGCCGGTGTTTTATTGCACCCCACTTCATTTCCCGGTGAAATGGAGAGCGGTGATATCGGGCATCAGGCTTATCGATTTATTGAATTTCTAAACTCTAATGGTTTCAGGCTTTGGCAAATGCTGCCTCTGGGGCCGGCCCATGATGACAAATCACCCTATCAATGCCTTTCTTCACATGCCGGAAACCCTTTACTGATCAGCTTACACTGGTTGCAGGATAAGGGCTGGTTAGATTCGAAAAAATATAACTCAGACAATAATTCTTCTGCACATCGCCTAAGTTGCCTTATTCGGGCAGGTCATCAGTTTTATCAAACGGCAGATAAAATATGGCAGGATAAATTATCCGAATTTAAAGAAAAAAACAGCTACTGGCTGAGTGATTTTGTCCTGTTTATGGCATTAAAGCAGCGTAATAAAAATAAACCCTGGTATGAGTGGCCTCGGGCAGAGCGTCATTGTGACAGACAGGTACTGGCAGAATTAAGTGAACAGTTAAAAAATGTTATTCAGCAAACTATTTTCGAGCAGTTTATATTTTTCACTCAATGGCAGGAGGTACGTGATTATGCCCGGCAATATAATATTGAACTGTTTGGTGATCTGCCTTTTTTTGTGGCAAAAGACAGTGCGGATGTATGGGCAAAAAAAGAAAATTTTCTGATTGATGTCGATGGTAAAATGGAATTTGTTGCGGGTGTACCACCTGACGCCTTTTCAGAAACGGGCCAGCGTTGGGGGAATCCTCTGTATGACTGGAAATATATGGAATCAACTCATTTTAGCTGGTGGAAAGAGCGCATTAAAACACAGTTGGCATTATTTGATATGGTGCGTATCGATCATTTTCGAGGTTTGCAGGCCTGCTGGTATATTCCAGCGACAGATGATACGGCCATCAACGGGCAATGGGTGGAGGTGCCAGGCAGAGAAATGTTGTCTGAAATGTTTTCTGTCTTTCGTGAGTTGCCGTTGATTGCTGAAGACCTGGGGGTTATTACGGATGAGGTTATCACATTAAAAAATTATTTTAATTTACCCGGGATGAAGGTATTGCAGTTTGCTTTTGATGGAAATAATAAAAATCCACATTTACCTCATCGACACCATGAAAAGGATATTATCTACACAGGTACTCATGACAACGATACCAGCCTGGGCTGGGTCAGAAACAGGAAAAATTATAATAAAACCTATTTTGATGCGTATATCAATCATCAGAACAGTACAGAAGAGCAGGATATGTTGTCACTCATTCGTCTGGCAATGTCATCTGTATCCTGTTTATGCGTCATACCCATGCAGGATTTATTAATGCTGGGCTCAGAATCCCGTATGAATGTACCGGGGACAACCAGTAATAACTGGTGCTGGCGTTTTGACTGGGACCAGCTCAGACCCGATATAATTGAAAAAATAACCGAATATATGAACTTGTATCAGAGGTGAAATATGTCCAGTAAAAAAATTATGTGCAGTCTGGAACTGCCGAGAATGGAACAGTTACCAACAGACAGTGAGTCGCTGGCAAATGATTTTGAACGCTATTTAACACGTCATCTGGGGCGTTTTGTTGGTTGCATTCCTTTTTATCTGTATGAAGCTCTGTCTTTAACTATCCGCGACAGAATAATAACAGACTGGCGAAATACCTGGAAAAGGTATGAAGAAGAAGGGGTTAGAAAAGCCTATTATATGTCACTGGAATTTCTCATTGGCCGCGCACTGGGCAATCATATTCTTAATATAGATATTGAAGAAAATGCGCGTCAGGCAATGAATAACTTTTCATTAAAACTGGAAGACATTATTACTGAAGAGCATGATGCCGGGTTGGGTAATGGTGGTTTAGGACGTTTGGCTGCCTGCTTTATGGACAGTTGTGCCACTTTACGGTTGCCGGTAATTGGTTATGGTATTCGCTATGAATACGGTATGTTTCGGCAGGAAATAAAAAATGGCCACCAGGTGGAGGAGCCGGATCACTGGTTAAGGGATGGAAACCCCTGGGAACTTGAACGCCCGGAGTATAGCCGGGTTATTAAGTTCGGTGGCCGGGTTGATGTGGTGGTCGATCAAAATGGTGGCACCCGATATGTGTGGTTGGACAGTTCGGATGTACTGGCTATTCCTTATGATGTGCCTGTCTCGGGCTATAAAAATGATACGGTTAATACCCTGAGGCTATGGAGTGCAAGTGCAACCAATGCGTTTGACCTGAAAGATTTTAATGCGGGCAGTTATTCCGAAGCAGTTGCAAGCCAGAATGAAGCTGAACACATCAGCATGGTACTATACCCGAATGACAGCAGTGAAAATGGCAAAGAGCTGCGTCTTAAACAGCAGTATTTTCTGGCATCTGCCAGTTTACAGGACGTGATCAGAATGTGGTCATTAAATGAGGGTAATGATTTCAGTCAGTTTGCGGCACAGAATGTATTTCAGATGAATGACACACACCCCACAATTGCTGTTGCGGAACTGATGCGCCTGTTGATAGATGAAAAAAGCATGAGGTGGGATGAAGCGTGGGATATTACGACCCGTACTATGGCTTATACCAATCACACCCTGTTGCCTGAAGCACTGGAGAAATGGTCTGTAGCGTTGTTTGAAAAGTTATTACCTCGCTTATTGCAGATAATCTATGAAATAAACGCCCGTTTTCTTAAGCAGGTTTCAGGAAAATGGCCGGGCGACACACAACGCTTAAGACGTATGTCAATCATTGAGGAGGGTGATGAGCAGCATGTACGCATGGCTTACCTTGCGATTGTCGGTAGTTTTTCTGTTAATGGTGTAGCTGCGTTGCATTCTCAGCTACTAACGGATGGATTGTTTAAAGATTTTTATGCGCTGTGGCCTGAGAAATTTAATAACAAAACTAATGGTGTAACTCCAAGGCGCTGGATTGCCCATGCTAATCCATTAATGAGCGCATTAATTACTGAAAAAATTGGAAATGAGTGGGTTCGTAAGCTGGATGAGATTCATCAGATAAAAGATTATGTCGATGATCCGGTGTTTGCCCAGCGGTGGTTTGATATTAAAACTGAAAATAAAATAAAACTGTCAGCACTCGTTAAGGCAGAGTGTAATGTTGATTTTGATACGCAGTCGTTATTTGATGTGCAGGTAAAGAGAATACATGAATACAAACGGCAGTTATTAAATGTATTGCATGTTATCCATTTGTATAACCGAATAAAGAAAAATGATACGGAAAACTGGACTAACCGCTGTGTACTTATCGGGGGTAAGGCCGCTCCAGGGTATCGCCTGGCTAAATCGACTATAAAGCTGATTAATAATGTTGCAGATGTGATAAACAATGATTCACAGATAGGTAATAAATTAAAACTGGCTTTTTTACCGAACTATGGCGTTTCAAAAATGGAAATTATATGCCCGGGTACTGACCTGTCTGAGCAGATTTCAACCGCGGGAAAAGAGGCATCAGGAACAGGCAATATGAAATTTATGATGAATGGGGCAATAACAATAGGGACCTATGACGGCGCAAATATTGAAATATATAATGCAGTAGGTGAAGAAAATTTTTATTTATTCGGTTTAAAAGAAAATGAAGTAGAGGCACGTCGTCGACATTATCAGCCTGCTTCGATTGTAAAAAACTATGATGAGCTGCAGCAGGTGATACACCTGTTACAGTGTGGGCATTTTAACTCTTTTGAACCCGGTATATTCGACGGAATTATTGCTTCATTATTAAATATACATGACCCCTGGTTAACACTGGCTGACTTTAGAAGTTATGTGGCTGCACAGGAAGCTGTTTCAACGGCTTATCTTGATCGATCGAAGTGGGTGAAGATGAGTATATTAAATACAGCCAATAGCGGTTTCTTCTCTACCGATAGAACAATGGAAGAATATAATCGGGATATATGGAAGCTGAATAGCTGAATTTTAACAGGTTAATAAATGAAAGTTCTGGCAGCAGATATTGGTGGAACCAGTACACGGTTAATTTATGCAGAAGTAGATAACAATAAAAAAGACATATTGGCTGAAAATATTTATTACAGTTATCAGTATGAAAATTTTAATTGTCTGTTTGATGTGTTTGTAGCCGAAAATAATATTAATGAAAAAATAAATAAAGCATGTTTTGCTGTGGCCGGACCCGTAAAATCAGGCGAAGCGTCAGTCACTAATTTACCCTGGTCAATGACTGAGGCTCAGCTGAGCAGGTCGCTGAATATCCCACGGGTAAAACTGATTAATGATTTTATTGCGGTGGCCCATGGTGTCGCAGAGATTGAAGATAAAGACCTTGTTATCTTGCAGCAGGGAACAGAGTGCCCTGTAAATAAAGATGCTGCTGTGGTTGGCGCTGGAACCGGCTTAGGTGCTTCTCACCTTATCTGGAATAACGGGTGTTTTCTGCCTAAGGCCAGTGAGGCAGGGCACGCGGGTTTTGCTCCGTGTAATCAGCTGCAGTGTGAGCTTCTTAACTGGTTGCAACAGCAGCATACTCATGTCAGTGTTGAGATGTTGCTTTCCGGCAGGGGTTTAAAAACAATCTATCAATTTTTGCATGAAATAAAACATATTCCTGAGTCCCTGATAGTGAAAAAAACAATGCGGGAAACAGATCCGGCACAAGTTATAAGTGAGTATGCACTGGCAGAAAAAGATTTACTCTGCCAGAGAACCCTTGATTGTTTTATTGAAATATACGGCGCAGCGGCAGGTAATATAGTGCTGCATTATTACCCTGTTTCAAAGCTTTATATTGCAGGTGGTATAGCCGCAAAAATAAAAAATAGAATGCAGAGAACCTGTTTTATTGATGCGCTGATTAACAAGGGACCGATGTCATCTAATATGAAGGAGTTGACTGTAAAGCTGGTGTCTCAGGAAAAAACGGGTTTATACGGGGCTTTATCGGTAGCCGCTGGAATTTAATTGTATTTTTTAATTAATTGAGTGACTACATTTTTAATCTGGTGGTCATTACCCAGCTGGAGTTCAATATCGCAGCGCCCCGGCATTTCATTTAATGTATGTCTTGTGAGTCTTTCAAAATACATAATGAATCGTTCTACTTCATTGTCGTTCATGGTTTTATTCTGATTATTCGCTGATTTTTTTCTGAGTTTTTCTTCCTGTAACTTCCGCCATTCAAGTACTTTATTAAAACTGGGAACTGTAAACATTATTAATGTGTCAAGATATGAGAATAACTCAGAATATTCGCCTTGCAGCTTCAGGTTTATATAGTTTCGCCAGATTCCTTTCGGGTCTTCCTCTCTTTCAAGCTGGTTAACAGGTATTTGCAACTGTTTTTTTTGTTGAGCTTTAGTGCCTACACACCAGCCTTCAAATAATATAATATCGCAATTTCCTGTAAATCGTCGCCATCTGGATTCGGCTGATCGTTCATCAGTTGATTTGTTAAATTCAGGGATCAGGCAATCACTCTGTCCATTTTCCATAAGTTGTTTAATAATGGATATACCCATTTTAACATCATGTGTAGCCGGTACTCCTCGTGTTGAAAATAAAGGGTGGATCTCGTCAGCTAACTTTTTTCGTTGTGCTTTTGTCAGATATAAATCATCAATTGATAAGCTAACGACTGATTTTTCAAAGCCCTGTTCTAATATCATTTTTAATATTTTGCAGAGTGTGGATTTGCCTGAACCCTGAGGGCCATTAATTCCAATAACCAGTGGCGTCATTTTTTCTGCTCTTATAAGCCAGGCAGCCATAGGTATAAACAGGTCGGTTAAAAGATGTGTTAAAACGCTATTGTTCGGTATTTCTTCTGCCTGTAACAGTGATTGATAGTCAGATAAAAGCTTGTCTGCAAGCTTATGCAATTGAGCCCGGCTCAATAGCTGGTATTTTGAAGGCCAGAGGCTGTCATTATTGTTTTTTTGTTTAACCACGATTAATTTACATCGAACTAGTTGAATGGCTGTTCAGACTTTGAAATTTTTCATTAATATTTTTGTTGATTTTATTTCCGCCTAAATAAAGTGAAACAACACGGAATGGTTGCTTATTGCCGGCTTTTTCTGCTACATGAGCAGGGCTGATAGTATGTCTGCCCAGTGTCGCGTCAGTTGGCCATTCAGTGTTGATGTAGGCAACATAGATGAGCTCAGAGCAAACCAGACGGTCATTAGTCTCAATATCAAAATTAAAATCATAGGCTTTGCCTATCTGGCGTAGAGCGCGAATGATGATTTTTGCTCGCTCCCCATCGCGTATATTATTCTTTCGCAACAGAGCAAAGTCATCGATATTAAGAAAATGCTCTAAAGGGTTTATCTGTACGCCTGAACGCAGCGCTTCAATAATTCCGTGGGAGGATGTGATTTCAGTGTGATATTTTTTTACAACAGGGTGGTTCCATATGCCGAGTTCTTCAAGTTCCTTTCTGGAGCCGACCCAGATAGCTACATGTCCCCAGTATCCCGGTATGAGTTTGTCGGTTAAGCGGAAAGGGGTTTTCTCAAGAAGAATGTCACCGGCTTTTAACTGTTGTTGAATATCTTTCTGAACATCTTTTCTGCCCTGTAATAACCCCATTCGAGTTTGTATAATTCCAACAGAATTGCCAAACAGCAGGCTGAATAAATTGATACCGTCACTTCCGAGGGTGGACAGGGAATCTGTTGATACGCCTGAGAAAAATTTAAGGTGCCGGTTAATAACATAAAGGGGCGAGTTATCCAGTGTACTGTTGTACGATGGGCTTTGTTTAATGAGTAAGTATAGGTAGGCTATCTCAGGGGTTTCTTTGAAGCCTGTTTTTTGCTTGAGCCATTTTTCTTCAAAAAAATGAATAGCACGCTGCATCTCCTTGCGCTTGCTTACTGAGTTATATTCTCTGGTTATATTCGCTAACTGTGATTCTTCAATATCATAACCATTATGTCTGGTATTCAGATAGCGACGCAGTGTAGCGTCTTCTTCAAAAATACTAATTGATAACAGGTAATTGTCATATAGAACAAGTGCTGCTGACAGGGACAGCATGACCCCTTTCAGGCGGGTTTCACTGTCAATTTTTGAGCTACTGTCGTCGAGTAGGTATTTGTAATAATAGACTACCTGATAAAATGCTTTTCGTAGTGCCAGGTGCAGCTGCATGCCATTATTCAGAATTTCGATATCATTGCCTGTTAATGGAATATCATTGTCAATGTTATGTTTAATGTATTTATATACCCGAACTGTTTCAGTTCTATAGGCTAATGATTGCTCAACCAGGCTCTGGAACGCCGTTATGTCTTTGTTTATTTGCGTTTTGAGAGGTTCTTCAGAAAAAACAGGAGTGGTAAAAAAACAGATAATAGATAAAAATATAAATGATCTCATAATAATACAGCTTTACTTTAATATGGTCCTGAATGAGTCAGTCGGTGGCACAAAGAGTATTCTCTGAGAGCGTGTATTTAGGCGTTATTAAGCGCTCATCACATAATTGTGTGGCAGGTGGTTAATTTAGCATATTAATTGATTATTCCATAGTTACAGGCATGTTGTATCGACAAAAAGACTTTTTTAGTTTCCGCAACAATTGTATTTTATTGTATTATGCAGTCAGCAGCTGTCTATTTCTGGATGGGCACCAGCTATAAACTGTCAACCTAAATTATTGAATAATATAGTGTTATTGGCGTTCTCAATAAACTAACAAGACGGATGAAAAGAGCACTCATTGTTCAGGATACGCTCTGATAAGGGGGGCTTGCCGTTTAATTGCAGGAGGACATTTCAGCCCCTTGCTTTATTTATGCCAATGACTGGATGATTTCCAGTGTTTTATCGGTGTAACTTAAATCAATGCTTTGCATGTATTCATCGAAGAGGTCAAACTCCAGTTTGCGTATCAGTTCATTGCTGTAGGGGTTTGTTCGATCCTGATAATGTAGTGAGGCCAT
>UOFI01000087.1_pt1 | contig 27183 bp, 25 predicted proteins | sample 1988361 | NCBI WGS metagenome assembly UOFI01 (sample SAMEA4712194, study PRJEB27164) | hydrothermal vent metagenome | biome: marine basaltic hydrothermal vent biome; feature: marine hydrothermal vent; material: mineral | place: Pacific Ocean | collected 2011-06-14/2011-07-23 | depth 1689 m
AGAAGAACCCGGATTAATATCCTTAACCATCACGGTAGCATTCAGTGCGCCACTGGTTTTCCACAACTCAATGCCATTAACACCATCACTGGCAATAAAGTAGATCACCCCGTCCATCTCAATAAAATCAGAGGGGTCTGAATTGGTATTGGTATTTATATCTTTTAATAAACGGGTTCCACTGGCTGTACCATCACTCACAAACAGTTCACGGCCGTCTGTCCCATTATCCGCCTTAAAATAAAACATGGTTCCCGGTGTACGAGGATCTGAGCCGGTTGCCAGCTCGGTTGAATTGCTAATACCGTCGGTGTCTTCATCAAAGTCCAGACTGTAATCAACCGCGGCAAAATTCAGGTTGGCAGAACCCGAGCTTAGATCCACTGTATTGCTGGCCTGTGCCAGCACCATTGTGCCGCTGCTGTCGGTGTATTCATAAGTAATGGTAAGTGTATGCACCGCCAGGCTTAAACCCGGGATTGATGCCGATGCCGAGCCTGCTCCGCTGCTGTCAATTATCATGGCGGTGCGATTGGCAGCATTGCCATCAACCGTGATGTAGGCGGTTAATGTGCCGCCATTCAGGGGCAGCTTCTGCAGGCCCGGGGGTAATTCAGTGCTGGCCTTTTTCGTGCTGTCTGTGACGTTGGTATTACTCGAATTATCACAAGCTGAAAGACCTGTAAAAAGCAGACTAAAAATCACATGGATAAAAAGTGTTCGAATCATTATGTTTTTTGTTTTCATGGGGTAATCCATACAGGGTGTTTACCTGCAGTGCGCCATTATTCGGCAACACGGCAAGCTTATTCCAGGTTATATTGAGCTGATTATTTTGAGCTGAAAATTTTAGTTAACGGGCTCTGCTGTTGTAACTGTCACGGTCGCCGTTGGCGTGCTCCCACCACTATCACTGCCACTGGCGGCCGCTGCACCCAGGGCAAGCACACCTACACCAATCCAGAACCATTTATTGCTAAAGATACTGTCTTCTTCAGCCGGTGCACCCGTATTTTCAGCAACAACGCTCTGCGCTGCTCCGTCCAGTGTTTTAACACTGAGCGGTGAAAATGAATAACCATGCAGCAATGTATTACCTGCATTATCTGCCGCCTGAATATAATACTCTATTCCCGGTGGCTTAATTTTATCCGCACTGATGGTTGCCACATAATAATCGGTATTTTTTTTATTCTGCATTAACAGGCGTCTGTAACTTTCAGTACCGATTGCACGGTAATAGATAAGCACCTGTTTAACCGCTACATTATCTGTCACTCTTACAGAGACAATATGACTGTCGCCTTTTGCAACAGTACCCACATATTCTGGCTGAATAATTTCAGGCGCAATCAGGTCACCCGTGGGAAGAGATAACTGTGCAGCGTTAATTAGAGGCGAGTAGGCCAGAGCATGGCAGATAAAAATAATAAATACGTTATAGAGTGTTTTTTTAATCAATTTTCTTCCCTTTTATAGTTGTTTTTTCCAGCTCGCTTCTACCTGCCTGAAACGAGTATTTATATGAATACGGTGACTGATCATTCTAGGCTGAGCCTTCAATCGAGTCAATATCCATTAGGTAATAGAGGTCACATCAGCCGTTACTTATTTATCAGAAACTTATGTTTTCAGAGGTGCCAGCCGCAGGGACGCAGGTATCGTGCCTGCCCGGGCATTGTAATTTCAGGAGTTGTTATTTTCAGCATTACCGGTTCACCAGTAAACTTTCAACTCATTTTTATTGTTATAACTAATACTGATGGCAAACCGACTCCAGTTACCCGGGATAATTTTCTTACCATTAATACCCACCAGATCCTTTAACTCAACCTGTGCTTTGGCGCTGTTTTTACTGGCGATCAGCTGCAAACCCGATATTTTAACATTGATGCTTTTATACTGACTTAACAGCTCTTCCACAAACTGCTGCCTGCCGGGAACAAACTGACTTATTTTTTTTATCTCATTTGTATTTCTGCTCTGCATTGCGGTTTTAAACTGTGTTACTTTAGAACTAACCTGTTCGATATCCAGTTTTTTAAATGTCGGTGTTAGCACCACGGGTTTATTACGGCTTGCCTTCACTGGCCGTTGCTGCTTTGATGCCAGTTTTCTCTGCATCATTCTAATATCAGATAATGGTGCGGCGATGGCTTTCATCACTTTAATATCCTGCTTTGCACGATTAAAACGGGATGCAGCCAGATGCTGATTAAACAAACCCGCATAATGATTCTGTATATTTTTAATTCCCCTGAGCGCCTGACTGTTAGCGGGTTGTGATTTTAGTATTTTTCTGTAGACATCATAGGCATTTTTATTTGCTGGCGCTGTATAGCGATTATTTTTTATATGCTTTTGTGCCTCCACCAGCCATCGGGTCACTTGCCTGCTCTGATTCAGATCAGAATCAAGTTTTTTATGCAATGACTCGGCATTGCTGGAGCTGGGGTTAACGGCTTTAATTTGACGCAAATAAAGATGAGACAGCTCATACTGTTTATCTAACTGCGCAGCATGAGCAAGACGCAGCAGTTCTTTTTCAATATTCTTTAAACCCTGTTGGGCAACTTTATTATTCTCATCCAGCTTTAAAGCTTTCTGATAAAAGCCCAGGGCATTATTGACGGGCGGTGTCACATAATCTGCTTTTCTAAATAATTCATCTGCCTGCGTTAATAATTTTTCTATTTTTACTTTTAGCTGCTGTTTATTTCTGGTTATTTTTTTTCGATCAGAATCAGTCTTAATATTATCGACTTCAGGTGCACCTGGTCGTTGCCTCTCCGTCTGAACCTGCGACTCGCTTTTAATTTTTTCTAATATTATTTCTTTATTTAAAAATCCGCCAACAACAGTCGCTAAAACCAGTGCCGCCAATAGACTTATAACCATTGTTTGTCGAAAAGATTTCCCGGGCTTTACACTTTTTTGAGGCGCACTATTATTCTTACTGCCCTGCCTGTCACCCGCTGAAGCAGAATTTAAATTACCCCCGGAGTTTCTGGCCTTTATAACCGTATCGGTTCTTGCAGAATGCCGTACACCTCGTGAATCGATCAAACCCTGTGGTCCATTAGGGCCTGATTTTGATAATCTGTGACTTCCCCCTGTACTGGCATTAGCTCCGGCATTAACGCCCACATTTACGCCTGAGCGGATAATTGTTTCATCTGCCTCTGACTCCGGCTGACGAATCATAAAATCAGGCAGTTGCGGAGCCTCTGTTTTACCCAGCAGCATATCCGCACATTCCAGAATATGCGCGGGTCTGTCTTCCACTTTAAACATCAGGGCTTTATCTACCGCGAGTAGAAAGTTATCGGAGTACTCACCTTTGGCAATAATTGAGGCCGGCTCATACGCATCGATATTCTGCTCCAGTAAGCAGCCGCCTCTGGCCATTGCATCCACCGGCTTTTTGCCGGTAATCCCTGTATATAAACTTGCCCCCAGTGAATATATATCGGTCCAGCTTCCCTGTTTCCCAGTGCCTTCATTGTATTGTTCAAAGGGCGCATAACCAAAGGTCACAAGGCTGGTAAGTGCTTTGGTTTTACCGCCAAGAGACTGACGGGCTGAACCGAAATCGAGCAACAGGGGGGAGTCGTTGTCACATATGTAGATATTTGCCGGCTTAATGTCCCGATGTATAAAGCCGGCATTGTGTACCAGCGAAAGCCCATCCATTATGGGTATAAAGATGTCCAGCAATTCATCTTCGCTCATTTTCGGCGATTTTTTAAAAATACCGGATAAGTCCTTTCCCTGTGCATATTCCATAATCATATAGGCGGTGTTATTTTCTTCAAATACACTCAACACGCGCACAATATTAGGATGTGTAAATTTAGCCAGCGTTCGTGCTTCATCAACAAAACGCCTCAGCCCCCATTCATATAGCGCTTTCTGCTCTCCACTTTTCGGGTGAACGGTGCTGTTTGACTCTCGCACAGCAAAGTCTTCAGGCATAAATTCCTTAATGGCAACCAGACGATCCAGGTTATTGTCCTGTGCCAGATACGTTATGCCAAAGCCTCCCCGACCAATTATCTGCCGGATTTCATACCAGTGAAGTAAGTAGCCTTCGTGCAGTGCATTTTTAGTGTTTTTTAGGTCCATTCAGCCATTTCAGTGATTTCATTTTATAATTAACCCGACGCTTTCAGAAAGCACTTGTCTGGATGTACAGGCTTATGATTCTAAATAATTCTCTGTATATTTCGGGTAAGCGCGCTCTAATTGGCCCAGCAAAACGGGCCCACCGACTCTACACAGCTTTCTGCTCACCAGGTCCCCGACATGCCTGTGAAATAGCCGAATTAAAGCCGTTTCGCGCACATACTATAAAGAATCACGACTGATGTAAACCAATGCAAAAAGGCACTTCCAGCGCACCTCGCCCGGAGTAAATGCTGTCGAATTTCAGATACCTCGCAAACCCTGTGAGTACAGACTGTCTTTTTAGCGGCGTCCTATATAGAATATGCATTATAATATCACTTTAATACACTGATTTTACATAATATGACAGACCTCACTAACGACCCCACCCTGCAGCTTGCCCTTGAGCTGATCTCTCGTCCATCTGTAACCCCTGACGACCAGGGCTGCCAGCAGCTTATAATCGACCGATTAAAACCCCTGGGTTTTGAAATTGAAAACCTGCGTTTTGCAGAGGTTGATAACGTCTGGGCCAGACGAGGCTCTAACGGCCCATTGTTGGTGTTTGCCGGTCATACCGATGTGGTGCCCACTGGCCCGGTGGAGCAGTGGGGGGTTCATCCATTTGAACCTGAAATTAACGACGGCATATTATATGGCCGTGGAGCTGCGGACATGAAAGGCAGCCTCGCTGCCATGGTCACCGCCTGTGAAAGCTTTATTAAAGAGCACCCTAATCACAAAGGCTCCATCGGCTTCCTTATTACCAGCGATGAAGAAGGCCCCTCGATTAATGGCACCGTTAAAGTAATTGAACACCTGGAAGCCCGCAATGAAAAAATAGATATGTGCCTGGTGGGTGAACCCTCCAGCACAAATAAGCTAGGCGATGTGGTTAAAAACGGACGCCGCGGCTCCTTATCCGGCAATCTAACCATTCTTGGCAAACAGGGCCATGTTGCCTACCCCCATTTAGCTAAAAACCCCATTCATGACTCTGCCGCCGCACTGGCTGAGCTTGCGTCAACGCAATGGGACCAGGGAAATGATTTTTTTCCCGCCACCAGCTTTCAGGTCTCAAATATCAATGCCGGCACCGGTGCCAACAATGTCATTCCCGGTGACTGCAAGATCATGTTTAACCTGCGTTTTTCTACCGAAGTCACAGAAAGCCAGCTCAAACAACGTGTTGAAGACATTCTTGACAGGTATGAGCTGAACTATGAACTGGAATGGGTATTATCTGGCCACCCATTCCTTACACCTGCAGGGGAGCTGGTTGAAGCCACCTGCAAAGCCATTAAAGACATTTGCGGCTATGACACCGCACTTTCCACCGCCGGGGGCACATCTGATGGTCGATTTATTGCGCCAACCGGTGCACAGGTGCTTGAGCTTGGCCCATTAAACGCCACCATTCACCAGCTAAATGAGCATGTCAGGGCAGATGATCTGATCACATTGTCCCGCATTTACCAACGCATGCTGGAACATCTACTATTATCATAAATAACTACAGTAATAACTAAAATACTGATGAGATCAGTAAGAAAGCTTAAAAAAAGGGCTAAACAAAAATGAATCGAGAAAAAGTTGTCTTCAGTTTTTTTATGATACTGGCGCTCACCCTGAACTTTGGCTTTTATGCCGGCGAGGTTGATAACCCGAACCACCATAATGTCTATGAGTTATTCGCTGTCATTATTGTTAATATGATTGCAACCATTCTTAAATTTGGCGATCGCTCGCAGATGGGAGCCATGCTACTGGCAACCAGCCTGGTTGCACTGGTGCAGCTGTTATCCGCCTCCATTATCTGGGCCTATGTGGTGAATATTCAGGGCAACCCGATGACACCGGATACCATGTCGACCATTATTTCCTTAAGTGGTGGCGCAATGATAGCCAACTTTATATCCGTCATTCTACTCATCATAGAAACATCCATGATGCGCCACTGAGCAGGCGTGTCCTGTAGGAACTTTATATGTCACTTGTGACATCACTCATTATGCGCCAGATGCGCGCACCCATTATTATTCTAATTCTGGGTTATGCCATTTCAATACTCGGCATGGTACTCACCCCCGGCATTGATGATCAGGGCAACCCCTGGCGCATGAGTTTTTTTGATGCGTTCTATTTTGTCAGTTACACCGCGACCACCATTGGCTTTGGAGAAATCCCCTACCCACTCACCAATGCGCAACGCGCCTGGGCACTGATCACAATATACCTGACCGTTATTGCCTGGTTTTATTCCATCGGCAAAATTATTTCACTGGTTCAGGACCCTACTTTTCGTGAAGCTCTGACAAAAAATCAGTTTTCATATCAGCTCTCACGCATACCCGATACATTTATCCTTATTTGTGGTTTTGGTGAAACAGGGCATGCACTGGCCAGTGCTCTGACAGAGAGAAATATACATGTAGTGGTAATTGAAAAAAATAACCGACTGATTCAAATGCTGCCACTCGAAGATTTTCCGCTGGTTGTGCCCGGCATAACCGGTGATGCCAGAGACCCGGAACAACTCATTCAGGCAGGCCTGCAACACGAAAAGTGCGCAGCAGTTATCGCCGTGACCGCATCAGATGAAATCAATTTAAAAATAGCCATTACAAGCAAACTGCTGCACCCGGATATCTGTGTTATCTGTCGCTCAGAATTAGAAGACTTTGAAGATAATATGTTCTCCTTCGGCACCGACTTTGTCATTAACCCCTTCGATACCTTCGCAAATATTTTTGCAATGGCAATCCACTCTCCCTCACTGCATTTATTATACGACTGGCTAACCGGTGTGCCCGACACCGACCTGACTAACCCTATTTATGTAAGAGAAGGTCACTGGATTATATGCGGATTTGGACGCTTTGGTGAAGGCCTGTACAAACAACTGCTAAGAAGCAAAGTACGTGTAACTGTTATCGACCCATCAGAAGAAAAACGCGAAGATTTTTTAAGCAAACCGGAAAATAAAAACAATGATTTTATTATTGGCACCGGCTTTGATGCTCACACATTAACCGTATCAGGTATTGTTGATGCTGTTGGGCTGATATCCGGCACCAATAACGACTCCAATAACCTCTCGATCATTATGACTGCCAGGGAAATAAACCCGGATTTATTTATTGTTGCCCGACAGAATAAAAAAGCCAATGAAAAACTGTTTGATGCCATCTATGCCGATATTTTAATGCAACCCAGTGAAATTATTGCACGAAAAATTCGCACCCTGCTGGTCGCCCCCCTGATGATCGCCTTTTTAAACAAGGCCAGAAATCAGGACCCATCCTGGGCAAATATCACCATCAGTCGCATTATGGGGGCACTGGGTGAATCACTTCCCAGTATATGGACCCTGCATGTCAATGAAAAAGAAGCCAAAGCACTTTGCCAGGTGCTGCGCCTTGGCAGAGTCATACATGTAGGCAATCTATTACAAAACCCGAGACAACGGGAAGTGCAGCTAAACGCCACTCCGTTAATGCTTAAACGCAAACAGAAATTACTGCTAATGCCGACAAACGACATCGCAATCAAATCAGGGGACCAGTTGCTTTTCTGCGGCACCGCAGACGCCCTGCGCAGCATGAAATGGTCTCAAAACGATCTGCACAGCCTGAACTACATCATGACATATGAAGATACGCCGGACGCATTTATCTGGCGGCAGATTCATCTGTTCCTCAAACGTAATGAACGCCGGCACCGCCCAAGACAACATCGCCACAGAATGAAATAAGCCCTGCGGGGTAAACATTTTGTACACAAAAACCACATTTGCCTGATATACTACGCGCCTAATGTCCCCGTAGCTCAGCTGGATAGAGCCACCGCCTCCTAAGCGGTAGGTCGGATGTTCGAATCATCTCGGGGACACCATTTTTATATACCAGGATAAGCTAAGGCACCAGGTGTTAATTAGAAATATTTATAAAAATCAAACACATAACTTGTCACAGGCTGAACACTCATGAATCTGTACCCCATAAGTTAAGGCCCTGGCAGAGACACCATTTTCAACTGTAAAACTAGAGAAAACACTATGTCAGAAAAAATATGCCTGGATACCAATCACGGTAAAATCATTATCGAACTCAATGCAGAAAAAGCCCCTGTTTCTGCTGAAAACTTTCTTACCTATGTTAAGGAAGCGTTTTTTAATAACACCATATTCCACCGTGTTATTCCCGGGTTTATGATTCAGGGCGGCGGCTTTCTTGAAGACATGACGCAGAAATCAGGCAACCCCAATATTAAAAATGAAGCCGACAACGGCCTGCTTAACAAACGCGGTACGCTTGCTATGGCCCGCACACCAGACCCCGATTCTGCCAGCTCACAATTTTTTATTAACCTGAAAGACAATGATTTTCTAAACTACACCGCTCCCACATCACAGGGCTGGGGCTATGCCGTGTTTGGTGAAGTCGTCGAAGGCATGGATGTTGTAGATAGTATTGCCCAGGTTGCTACCGGTAATAGCGGTGGTCACGGCGATGTACCGGTTGAAGCCGTTGTTATCACCAGCGCAACACTGGTTTAGCATCCCGCATAAGTCCACACTGTATGGCTCTGTAAGCCACACAGTGTGGACTTAAATAAACCCTTTATTTCAGACTCAAACACCACACCGCCCCTTCAACCTGACTTCGAATAATAGCGCTATGCCAAAACACCTGTTTATATCCGATCTACATCTGTCGCCGGAAAGGCCTGATATCATCCGGCTGTTTATTGATTTTTTAAACACCCAGGCCAGTCAAGCCCGCTCACTTTATATACTCGGAGACCTGCTCGAATACTGGTTAGGTGATGACGATCAGGCCAGTGGTTTAAATGATGTATTCACCTGCATGAAACAAAAGGCCGACAGTGGCCTTAAAATATACCTGATGCATGGTAACCGGGATTTTCTCATGGGTGAACAGCTCGCCAGCCGTACCGGTTGCACCCTGATTAACGAGCCCTATATAGTAAAATTTAATAACACCTCTGTACTGCTGATGCATGGTGATATTTTATGCACCGATGATGTGCGCTATCAGGAACTGCGGCTTATGTTAAGAAACCCCGCCTGGCAACAGGACTTTCTGAGTAAGCCACTGGCCGAGCGTGAACAGATGGCACGGGCTTTACGCCAGCAGAGCAAGGAAGAAACACAAAGCAAAGCCGAAAACATTATGGATGTTAATGCCGATGCCGTCACACAGGCTTTCAATGAAAATAATGTGTCTATAATGATTCACGGCCACACCCATCGCCCCGCCATTCATACACTCACTGTAAATGACCGGGCGGCAAAGCGCATCGTGTTAGGTGACTGGTATAAACAGGGCAGCGTTCTGGAATTCTCCAGCCCCGAAAATTTTGAACTAAAAAGTTTTTAATGTTATTCAGAAAAAGCCTTATACAGCTTATATTTTTCGGGTAAAACAAAAAGGTTTTTATTCACGCTAATTTCTCTGAAGTCTTTTAACAACTTCATATACCCACGGCTATAGGTAATTTGCAGCGGCAGCCCCAGGTGATAATAATCACCAGCATGATAAACCTGATCCGTTAAAAAACACGGCGTATGAAACTCCACCGGTGTATTTTTCAGTGTTGCAACCTGCTGACCTGATAGCACCTGCTGATACAGATAAAGTATATTCATCTGCGCAGCGTAGGTATCTTTAATCAGAAAAACCTGAGTGCATACTTTATTATCAGCACTCAGTTGATAATTATAAACCGGTTTATTATGAACCTCAGGCGCACCCTGCACAATTTCCAGCTTATCTGAAACAGAAAATTTAAATTCAGGGCTTTTCCATTCAGGCATTTTCCAGGGGATATTATCTATTTTTAATATCGTCTGATCATCATGATTGACGCTGTAAATAATTTTTTTATCAATATCAAATAAAATAAAATCAGCCTGCTCGCGGCCATTATCAATTCTTAAAAACCGGTCATTAATCAGATAGCGCATATGTTGCGCTTCAACACCTTCTTCTACTTCGTCATAATAAAGTGCCAGACTTAACTCTGAACTATTTAACTCTGAACTATTTATTTCAGAAATTTTCAGCTCTGCAGCATTTATGTCCGCAATAATGATCAGTAACAGCAAACCTTTAAGTATGTCTTTCAATCGAATTTTCAATATTTCCCGCCTGTCAATAATATTTCTCAGGTCAGATATCCATTGCATTTAAATCTGCAATTTCCTCTTCTGTAAAACCCGCCTGCAGTCTGGCTGCATCATCAAACGGACCCCGCAACTTGCCCTTCATATATTGCTGTATCAACGCTTTGAAGGTCTCGCGGTAGTTCAGTTTACGCTGTTCACAGACATATTTAAACCAATGGCTGCCAATGGCAACATGACCAATTTCATCTCGCTGAATAATGTCTAAGTGACCGACAAACTCCGTATCTTTTGCCTGTTCAAGCTTTTTCATAATACCCGGTGTCACATCCAGCCCCCGGGCTTCCAGCACCCGCGGCACCAGCGCCATACGCACCATTACATCATGGGCCGTTATCTGCGCCATATGCCACAGGCCATCATGGGCATCATAATCACCATACTCACATTGCCGGGCATTTAAATAAGATTCCAGCAAGCCAAAATGACAGGCCTCCTCAGAGGCAACCTGTAACCAGTCTGTGTAATATTGCTCCGGCATATCCCTGAAACGATACACCGCATCCAACGCCAGATTAATCGCATTAAACTCAATATGCGCCAACGCATGACACAGGGCAACACGCCCCTGCTCGGTATGCATACTCCGCTTCGCCACCTTTGCAGGTGCCACCAGTTCCGGCCGTGCTGGCCGGCCCGCTTCTGCAATCGCCTCAGCCTGACACTGTCGATTAATATCGAGCCTGCCTTCGCACCAATCGGCATACAGTTGTTGTGTCAACGATGCCTTGTCGGCTGGCCTGCATGCATCAAGACACTCACCCGCCCTTTCGAATAATTCTGACATAATAAACCCGAAGTAAATTAATTATTATCTCCAGGACATCTCAAATAGCTTACGGCCTCTGCATTATGCTTTTTCACCGGGCCCATAGAGTATTAAAGTATGAGCCTGCTTTCAAAAACATGCTTTAATCCTGAACAGCGAGCAAAGCCAGAGGCCACAACCTGTTGATTAGAGGCATCCTCTAATCAGGGGGAGAAAAACAGAGTAACAAGATTTAACCCGGGTTCATTTTCAACCCGAGATGCATATTTTCTATACATCCTGAATATTCACACCCTGAATTATTTAGGCTTCCAGACGCCAAAAGCATCCTGCTGTGGCGGCATTTTCGGTTTCTGATCTTCCATATAATCAAACACATGTTTCATAAAACCCGATAAATCATTTAATGCATCCTGTTTATCCATACCGGCATTATTCAGCTCAGAAAGCATCATACCTGCGGCAGCAACCAGATATTGCATGGCCAGCACATCATCTGTTGTGCGTGGATCCTGTTTTTTCAGTGCTTCACGTAACTCTTCCATTAACTGGGGTGATAGTTGAATGCCGTCATCGCTCATATATTTTTTCCTGCAACTGTTTTCAAAAAAGAGACACTGATATTTTACTTGTGCCCCGGAACTAAATTGTGCAGTATTTTACACGATTAACCCCTTTTATTTCATTCCTAATTATCAGGGATATACATAAATGTACAAACTCAGCATTTTTATACCGGAAAGCCACCTTGAACAGGTGAAAACTGCACTTTTTAAAGCCGGTGCCGGAAAAATAGGTAACTATGACTGCTGTAGCTGGCAAACCCCCGGCCAGGGGCAGTTCAGACCACTTGAAAATAGCCGGCCATTTTCAGGCAAGCCAGGACAAATTAATACCGTCGATGAGTATAAACTGGAAGTGGTTATTGCAGACCACCGGGTTAAAGACGTGATTACCGCCATGAAACAGGCCCACCCCTATGAAGAACCCGCCTATGACTGCTGGCAACTGGCAGAAATATAACAACTCTTAATACATAGATAAGTTTATGCTAATATCAGCCCCACAATTAAAAACTCAGGAGAATCCCTATGTACGGTTTTAATGTCACAATCAATGCAACAATGGAAGAAGCAGAAGCAAAAGTCCGTGAAGCACTGAGTGCTGAAGGTTTTGGTGTGCTTACTGAAATCGATGTGCAGAAGGTAATGAAGGCAAAGCTTGATATTGATCGTTCGGGCTACAAAATTCTAGGTGCCTGCAACCCTGATCTTGCGCACCAGGCAATAGAGGCAGAACCAGATATCGGATTGCTCCTGCCCTGCAATGTACTGCTGCGCGAGGAGTCAGATGGCCAGATATATGTCGGTTTTATGGACCCCGTTGCTGTGCTGGGTATGGTCGACAACCCGCATATAGGCGAAGTTGCCCCGCTGGTACAGGGTAAACTGAAAAATGTGGCGGCCAGCCTTAAGTAAAACCATAATGTTCAAAAAGGTATGGACTATCATTTTTAATAGACCGTACCTTTTTAGCAAACGCCTGTCATAACTGACCAACCCAAACTGGATACAACAACGTGATTATAAAACCCAAAACCCGTGGATTTATCTGCACCACCACTCACCCCACCGGCTGCGCAGCCAATGTTGCTGAACAGATACAACGGGTGAAATCTGATGGCACCATTGAAAACGGCCCGAAAAACGTTTTAGTCATTGGTGCATCCACCGGTTATGGCCTGTCATCACGCATTACCGCCGCATTTGGCTCTGGCGCTGCCACACTGGGGGTTTTTCTGGAAAAACCCCCGACAGAAAAAAAACCCGGCTCAGCAGGCTGGTATAACTCCGCCGCATTTGAAAAAGCCGCGCACACAGAAGGCCTCTATGCAAAAAGTATTAATGGTGATGCATTTTCTAATGAAATGCGCAGCAAAGCCATTGAAATCATCAAGCAGGATATGGGTAAAATTGACCTGGTTATTTACTCCCTCGCCTCACCGGTTCGCAAGCTGCCTGAAACAGGTGAAGTCATTCGTTCCGTATTAAAACCCATTGGTGAAACCTATAAGGCAACGGCGGTTGATACCAGTAAAAATATTATTATTCAGGCCGAAATAGAGCCGGCAACAGATGAAGAAATACAAGACACCGTGACAGTCATGGGAGGTGAAGACTGGGAACTGTGGATGTCTGCACTGAAACACGCCGATGTTTTAGAACAGGGCGTTAAAACCGTTTCCTACAGCTATATCGGCACTGACATTACCTGGCCAATCTACTGGCATGGAGCGCTGGGTAAAGCCAAGGAAGATATGGATCGTGCTGCATCAGCCCTTAGAGAACAGCTTTCTGAGCTGTCAGGATCTGCCAATGTCGCGGTTTTAAAAAGCGTTGTCACTCAGGCTTCAGCCGCCATACCGGTGATGCCCCTGTATATTGCCATGGGGTTTAAAGTAATGAAAGAACTCAATATTCATGAAGGCTGTATAGATCAGATTAATCGCCTGTTTCGCACACAGTTATTTAAAGATACCCCCGAGCTGGATGACAGCGCACGTATTCGCATGGATGACTGGGAACTTAGAGATGATGTGCAGAATAAAATCAAGGCTCTCTGGCCGCAGGTAACAGATGATAATCTGTATGAACTAAGCGACTACCAGGGCTATAAGGATGAGTTTCTAAAACTGTTTGGTTTTGGCATTGCCGGCATCGATTATGCAGCGGATGTGGAGACACAGGTGGATTTTAAGCCTGCGACATTATAAATAAATCGCGCTAAATAGATCGCGCCAGTCACGGCCGGGGGATGCACGCCTTTTTCATGCATCCATAAAAACCACCGACCTCATGAAGTTCATTTTTTGACGAACGACCCGTGACGTTCGACGCATCCAGGCAACATGACTGCGATATTAATCAGACCGGATTCAGCTTTCTGATTTCCCGGGAATTTTAACGCCTGCCTTTTTTAATGATTCATAAAGGGCAACAGAAATAATAATTAAACCACCTAAAACAACGGACTGTGTTGGTGTTTCGCTTAAAAACAACCAGGCAAATACCGCCGCAAACAGGGGCTGCAGGCAACTGATCATGGCCGTTGATTTTGCACTGATATGTTTAAGGCTAAACGATAAAAGACTGTGTGCCGCCGCCGTACTGATAGCGCCTAATAAAATCAGCATAAACCAGTCATTCACCTGCAGGCGAGCAACTGAAGAAAAATCAATAAACACAAACAATAAAACAGCAACAACAATGACCTGATGCAAAATTAACCGGTCTGAAGGCACACTGGGAAAACAATATTTCTGCAACAAATTTCGCACTGAAAACAGTAATGCCGATATAACACCCCAGAACACCCCCTGCACTGCATCGCTGTCTAACTGATGCAGGTCTTCCTTCACCATAATGAGCACGCCAAGTAAAACCAGCACAGCCGCAATAACATCAACAAAGCTCACCCGCTTTTTATTAAAAAACGCTTCCAGCACAACCGTAATAACCGGATAGGTAAACAGCGACAACATACCGATTGCCACAGTTGAAACCTGCATAGAATGAAAAAAAGTAATCCAGTGCAGGCCGAGTATTACCCCTGTGAAATAAACACCTGAATACTGTCTCGCAGTTTCCAGTCTGGGTTCACGTTTAAGCAGCAGGGCAAACACTGTTAAGGAGACTGCCGCAAGCACACTGCGCAACTGTGTTATCGTGACCGCATCCAATGGAATAAGTTTTGAAAACAAACCATTTAATGCCAGTAAAAATACGGCCATATATAATATGCCCAGGCTGTTTTTTGAATCCATGGTAATTTATATGCGGCTAAAAAAGCCTCGATTATCCGGGATTAACCGACTAAACACCATAAATTACTGCAGCGCATCTCTGCTGGCCGGTTTAATACTAAAGCGGCGTTAACCCGGATACTTCATGACTACGCTCAAAAAAGTAACCGATTGCTGTTTAAACCTAAACTAATGTGTTGCAAGCGTTTTTAAGTGATTTACAAAATGCAGTGTGTACTTTTGTCGTTTGCAGCCAATCTGCCGTCATAATCTGCAAAAAAACTCAAAACCTGTAAATAACCCGGCTTAAGCTTTTTTAAACCATCTATTTAAACGTATAGACTGCAATTCTCAAAAACCATGAAATACCGGGATTAAACAACTCATCACAATGTATTTTTATCCCCGTTGTAAACCATAGCCGCCTATGTGCGTTATAAGAGAGTAAGACTCGATGTAATCAAGCGTAAATAATGATAGATTTAAACACCGGTATCAATCGCCGCTATTTTGACACACCCAGACAGAGAGAACAGCCCCTGAAGACTGAGCAGAAAGCCGAACCGGAAAATGAACAGGCGCAGCAACAGGCATTAAACCGTTTTCTCTCAGGGGTTGAACGACGTGCTTATCGTATGGCTGAAATAGCCACCGGCAGCCCACAGGACGCCCTGGATCTGGTACAGGAAGCCATGCTGGGGCTGGTTAAGAACTATGCCCATAAAAATGAGGCTGACTGGGGACCATTATTCCATCGCATGTTACAAAACCGCATCCGCGACTGGTACCGACGCAATACCGTACGCAATAAAGTGCGCGGCTGGCTGGGGCTGTCATCACATGAGGATGAACACTGTGATCCGATACAGCGGGCACCTGACCAGCACGGCAAAAGCCCGGAGCAGCATGCACAGACAAGCCGCTCCATTAGCGCACTGGATAAGGCGTTGAACCGCCTTCCGCTGCGCCAGCAACAGGCTTTTTTACTGCGCAACTGGGAAGGCATGAATGTGCAACAAACAGCGACGGCCATGGGCTGTTCCCAGAGCAGCGTTAAAACCCATTATTCGAGAGCCGTCAAAAGCTTACGAATATCACTGGAAGACCATTATGGTGACTCATTATGAACCCGAAAAATGATGATTTTTTAAAACAGAGCCGAAAACAGCTGAATGAGAGTGCCGATTCACTGGATGCGGCCACTTTATCACGCCTCAATCAGGCCAGACAAAAAGCGCTGAAAACCCATACCAAACGGCGTTTCATGCCCTTTAAGCTGCCAGTGGCTGGCATTATGGCCAGTATCAGTATTGCCACGATAGCCGGCTGGTTATGGACATCACAACTGCCACCCGTTGCATCAGTGCAACTGGCCTTTGACGATGAAGACCTGAATATGCTGACTTCAAATGCCGAACTGGAACTGCTTGAAGAGCTGGAATTTGTCAGCTGGCTGGTGCTGGAGCAAGAAGTGACGCCGGATATTGGCAACACGCAGGAACAGCGCAATGCCGGCTAATAGTAAGGTCATTTTAGCTGCCCTGCCCTCTGCTCGGCTAATCTGCGGCCTGCTGGTCTGCGGCCTGATCGTCAGCCTGCCGGTATTGGCTGAAGAGCAGCCATCACTGGATTTTCTTGAATACCTGGGCTCTGAAGAAAGAAAAATAGATGATAAATGGAGCAGCCCGGTAGACCTGGATATAGAGCAATATTTAACCGATAAAAAATTAATTAACAATGATACAAGCACTCATAAACCCGCTGATAATGCATCTGCAAATAGCGAGGACAAAACACATGAATAAGCCGCTAAATAGAGTAATCTTAATGTTCAGCCTGCTTTTTTACCTGCAGAATGCAGCGGCACAAGTCAGTTGGGACTCCTTAAACCCACAGCAGAAACAGGTGTTAAAGCGTTTTGAGTCCCGTTGGAATGAACTGCCCGAACAGCGCCAGCAACGCCTGAGCAGAGGGGCAGAACGTTGGAGCAATATGCCGCCCAAGCAACGTCAGAAAGCCAAAAAACGTTTCCAGCACTGGCAAAGCCTGCCAGCGGAAAAACGCCGGTTATTGCGCAAGCGCTTTAAAAAATTTCAGAATATGCCACCTGAGCAGCGCACGCTGCTCAGGCAGAAGCATCAGTGGTTTAAAACCCTACCAGCCGCGAAACGGCAGGCTTTACGCCACCGCTGGATGAAACTGCCAGCAGAAAAACGCCGCGCCCTGCGTTATCGTTTACAACACCTGTCGCCGGCCGAAAGGCAAAGAATAAGAGAGCAACTACGTCACTAACCAACGGGCTCAGTCATACTTTGTATCTTTCCACTCTCTTAATGCCGCAAACACCTGCCAGTCTTCATCCAGGGTTTTACCGGCATAGTTCTCCGCCGCCTGCTTGACTTCAGGTTGCTGCAGGCGCATAAACGGATTCGTAGCCAGCTCCAGTGCGACGGTGGTAGGTATAGTTGGCTGGCCTTCCTGCTGTTTTTTAAGTGCGGCTTCACCCCGCTCAATGATGCTGTGATTATTCGGCTCAGCCCGTTTGGCGAATCCCAGATTATCAACCGTATACTCATGAGCACAATATAACCGGGTATCCGCAGGCAAAGCGGCCAACTTACTCAGGGAGGCAGAAAACATCTGAGCCGTACCGCTGAAAATACGCCCGCAGCCCGCACCAAACAATGTGTCACCACAAAAGGCAATGCCTTCACCTACAAAAGCCAGGTGATCAAGGGTATGACCGGGTGTAGAAATCACATCAAAATTAAGCCCTAACTGAGGCAGAAACACCATATCACCCTCTGCAACCGCGTAGGTAATAAACTCGGGTATCAACAGGTCTATATCCAGCTTAACTTCTGAGCAGTCTCTGTCTGGCCCTATTACCGGTATATCCGGATAGAGTGCCAACAATGCCTGCACCCCCCCTGTGTGATCATAATGTTGATGAGTAATTAAAATAGCCACAAGCTTTAATTCATGTTTATCCAGATGTTCAATCACCATCTCAGACTGACCAGGGTCTACCACAACAACCTCTGAACGGCCCTCACGTTGCAGCAACCATATATAATTATCAGAAAACGCACGCAGTGCTGTTATTTTAAGCATATTTTTCTCAACAAGACAGACGTTAGAAACAATGGTAAATTATGGGAATCATAACTCTATTCAATTTTACACTGAAATAAATACAAACATGAAAGTTATCTCCTTTAATACAAACAGTATTCGCATGCGACAGCACCAACTGGAAAATATTATTGCAACACACTCCCCCGAAATCATCGGCATTCAGGAAACTAAAGCTCAGGATGCTGACTTTCCTTTAGATATGATAGCATCACTGGGAAATAACGCAGGTTATCAGGCCGCTTTTCATGGGCAAAAAACACATTACGGTGTTGCACTTTTATACAAACAGTCTCCACTGGAAATTACTAAAGGTTTCCCGGATGATGATGACAACGCACAACGCCGCTTTATTTCTGCAAAATTCAAAATAAATGATCAGATCATTACCGTTATGAACGGCTATTTTCCACAGGGCGAGAGCAATACTCATCCACAGAAGTTTCCAGCTAAAAAAAAGTTTTACCGTGACTTAACTCAGTTAATTGAAAACAATTACTCCCCCGATGATAATTTAATTCTTATGGGTGACATGAATATCGCTCCACTTGATAACGATATTGGTATTGGAGAAGATAATGCCAAACGCTGGTTAAAAACCGGCAAATGCAGTTTTTTACCCGAAGAACGAGAATGGATAGAAAAACTCTATGACTGGGGCCTGTTCGATTCATTTCGCCATATAAGCCCAGATGCAAATGACCGCTTCAGCTGGTTTGATTACCGCAGCAAAGGCTTTGATAAAGAACCCAAAAGGGGTTTACGCATAGATTTAATATTAGCCACATATAATTTACTACAGAAATGCACGGATGCAGGTATAGACTATGATGTTCGCGGCATGTTAAAACCATCCGATCACTGTCCCATATGGGCTGAATTTAAACTATAATTATAATGAGAATTTCACCTGAAATACTCCTGTTTACTCATTGAAGATTAGTAATAGATGGATAACCCGCTACAATACTCACGCTGTCGCGTTATGGGAATTTCACTCATACTGTTAATCGGCATGATTCTCATGCTCTTTAAAGTTGTGCCCATACTGTTCAAACCCAATATGCTGAATCAGGTTTTGCAAAATGGCGAGCTTGTTATTGTAACGCGAAACAGCGCAACCACTTATTATGTGGGGCCTAATGGACCAACCGGGTTTGAATATGATCTGGCGAAACAATTTGCTGATTCACTGGGCGTCAAACTCAGAGTTGTAACAAACGACAACCTTAATGATATGTTTAACATGTTAAAAAATGGCCGGGCACACTTTGCAGCCGCGGGTTTAACCATTACTGAAGCACGAAAAGAACACCTGAGGTTTACCGCCAGTTACATGGAAGTTACCGAACAGTTTATTTATAATAACCAGTCATACCGCCCTAAAAACATCAATGACCTAAATGATGGTGTACTTGAAGTTATTGACGGTTCCAGCCATGTTGAAAGCCTCAACAAATTAAAAAAGAACAACCCTGAACTTAACTGGATAACTCAAAGCAGCATTGACAGCGAACAACTGCTTAACCTGGTTGAAAAACAGTTAATTGACTACACCATAGCCGACTCAAATGAAGTCGCTCTCAACCAGCGTTTCTTACTGGAACTCAGAGTTGCCTTTGAAATTTCAAAGCCCAAACAGTTAGCCTGGGCATTTCCTAAAAATGAAGATTCCAGCCTCTATGATAAAGCCATGAGTTTTTTCTGGCGCAATTTAAATAGCGGAGAAATCACCCAATTAACAGAAAAACATTACGGTCATGTTGATAAATTTGATTACGTGGGTAACCGCATTTATATTCGCCACATTGCAACACGACTCAGTAAATACCTTGATATGTACCATGCCGCCGCTTTAAAATACAATATAGACTGGCGACTGCTCGCTGCTATGGGTTACCAGGAGTCACACTGGAACCCTAAGGCTGTATCACCTACGGGTGTCAGAGGCATAATGATGCTGACCCTTCACACCGCCGGCTTAATGGGTGTAAAAAACAGGCTTGACCCACAAAGCAGCATTCAGGGCGGAGCAAAATACCTTGACCAGATTCGTAAACGTTTTCCTGACAACCTGACAGAACCTGACAGAACCTGGTTTGCCATGGCTGCCTACAATGTGGGCTACTATCATGTTATTGATGCACAGAAAATTGCAGTCATGCAGGGCAAAAACCCCAATAACTGGCTTGACCTTCAAACCACTCTGCCCCTGTTAGCACAGAAAAAATGGTATAAAAAAACCAAGTATGGATATGCCAGAGGCTGGGAACCGGTCAAGTATGTTACTAATATTCGTCGCTATTATGATCTGCTCGAATATCAGCTCAGCCAGGATGAGAAAAAAAATAAAAAAGACAATGACGAAAATGATGCATTTTCTATTTTACCATCCGTCTTATAAGCCTGCCCCTAAATTACTAAAAAAATATTTTTTTAGTAATTTTGTAAACTCATCAACTGGCAAAGGCCGACTAAATAGATAGCCCTGAACATATTCACACTGACGCTGTTTAAGAAATTCCAGCTGCTGATATGTTTCAACACCCTCGGCAATCACTCTTAGATTCAAACTATGTGCCATAGCAATAATAGCAGAAGTAATTGCCGCATCATCCGGGTCCTCATTAACATCGCGCACAAAAGACTGATCTACCTTTAATGTATCAATTCTGAAATGACGCAAATAACTCAGTGATGAATAGCCTGTTCCAAAATCATCAATGGCTATTTTAAAACCGATGTCATCCAGCGCTTCCAGTGCCGGCATTGAATTATGCTGATTCTCCATTAAGACGCTTTCTGTAATTTCAATTTCTATCATTTCTGAGGAACAATTATTTTCTTTAATGATATTTTCAATTTTTTCTACAAAATTTTTCGAATGAAACTGACGACCCGATATATTAATCGACATTTCAAGACCTGAAAACCCCATATCATGCCAGATTTTTAGTTGTTTACAGGCAGATTCAAAAATCCAGTATCCAACCGGTGCGATTAAACCGGTTTCTTCAAGCAGTGGCACGAAATCACTGGGTGAAACCAGGCCTAACTCCGGGTGTTTCCAGCGCACCAATGCCTCTGCACCAGAAATCCTGTCTGTTTTAATATTAACCTGAGGTTGATAAAAAAGAACAAACTCTTCACGCTCTAATGCACGGCGTAAACTGTTTTCCATTGTCAACCGCTGAAATGCTCTGGCACTCATATCTGTAGAATAAAACTGATAATTATCCTTACCAAGATCTTTTGCCTTATACATGGCAATGTCTGCATTTTTCAGTAAGGTCCCGGCATCAACACCGTCACTCGGAAACATGCTAATACCGATACTGGCGGTAATAAACAGTTCCTGCTGGTCAAGTTGCAAAGGAACACTCAAACTCAGCAGTATTTTTTCAGCCATCAGCGATGCATCCTGCTCGGCTTCAATATTTGTTAACAAAACAGAAAACTCATCCCCTCCCAAACGAGCAACGGTGTCTTCCTGGCGAATATTTTTACCCAGACGCGCCGCAACCTCTGTCAACATCTGATCACCGGTATCATGCCCCAGTGTGTCATTAATGTTTTTAAACCTGTCTAGATCAATAAATAGAACCGCTATTTTTTTTTCATAACGCCTGGCATGAGCCAGCGACTGTTTCAGCCGGTCCATAAACAATGTACGGTTGGGAAGCTCTGTCAGCGCATCATGATGCGCCATAAAACTGAGACGCTCTTCATGCTGCATACGCTCGGTAATATCCCGACCAGTAGCAACAAAATTTATTATTTCACCCTTTGAATTTTTTATTGGTGTAATGATTTTTTCTTCATAATACAAATCACCATTTTTTTTTCGATTAACCAGAACATCTCGAAAGACATTTCCTGATAAAATTGTCCGCCAGAGATTATTATAAAAATCAGCACTCTGCTTACCGGACTTAAGAACCCGTGATGGTTTACCCAGTATGCTTTTACGCAAATAACCCGTTGTCTTTTCAAATGCAGGATTCACATATTCAACCATCCCCCTATGATCCGTTATCATCACCATATCAGCTGTTTGCTCTAGCGCGCTGGACATTTTCTGCATTTTTAATTCAGCTTCATGATGCTGACTGATATTTCTGACCAGGCCCTCAATACCCTGAGGTTTACCGGATGCATCTCTGTAGTACTGAGCATTTGTAGAAACCCAGACGACAGAACCGTCTTTGCGTTTTAATCCGGCATCAAAACCCTGCACCGAACCATTTCCTTCGTTCAGCTGCTCAATAAGATCTCGTTGCCTGTCAGGGACAATGTGTAAATCGCTCGCGGAGGTTCCAATCAGCTCATCAATTTCATAACCCAATAATTGCTCAACTGATTCTGACAAACGTGTAATAGTCCCCTCATTATCTGTACGATAAAAAGTATCCTGCATATTATGAAATATATTTCGTAACTCTTTCTCTGATGCTTCAAGTTTTTCACTGGCATGAATATTCTCAAGATAAGACGCAATTCTCTGTGCAAACACCCCCAGGATGGGCTCAGTCCAGGGTGTGACTTTCATTGGCTTTTTATCCATAACCGCAATAATACCCAGTTTTTTTCCTGAAACAGATATCATGGGTGCACCAAAATAACTTTCCACCCCCATATCAGTCAACATGGTATCCAACGGGTACAGTCTGGCTGCATGTTCCGCAATCAGTTCAATTTTCATATCAATAACATCGGAGCAGGGGGTACCCGCCAGCTCATATTCAAAATTATCGACAAAGCACCCATTAGCCCATACAGCCTGTGTCGTAATTCGAGATTTAGAGTCATCTGAGTACAGACCAATAAAAGCATAAGGGGTGTTATAAACATGAGCAAAACTTTCGACACAGGTACGATAATATTCTGAAATACCATCAGAGGGGAAAAAACGAGAAATACCCTTAAGCGCGTTTTCAAGATATTTACGTTCCGATACATCCTGTATTGTACCGAACATTCGGACTGGCCTTGAAGCATCATCATACTGCACCTGACACTGCCAGTGAATATAACGTGCATCACTGTTTTTCAGAACAATGCGAAAATCCAGACTATAGCTACCTTTACTTAAAGCGTCACGGACTGCCTGCTTCCACTTATCTCGATCGTCTGGGTGAATATAATCGAGAAATTTTTTATAACTCGCTTTAGTTACAGCAGATACATCACCACAAATGCGATAATGCTCATCAGACCAGTACATTTCCCCGCCGTCTATACCACCACTGGACATATCCCAGTCCCAGTGCCCAAGCCGGGCTATACGCTGTGCTTCAAGCAGGCGTTGCTGGCTGAGTTCAAACGCTTCTTCCTTACATTTCTGAGCCGTTACATCAAACATAAAACCACGAAGCAAAATGGGCTCGCCATCAGCGATAATCACATTTACACTGTCACGTATCCAGACCAGCCGCCCATCCTTTGAGTACATTCTATAGTCGAACTCGTGATGCAGCATTTTCTCTGTCGATTCAATACAAAATTCTGGCACCCAGTTACGGTCATCCGGATGCATATGCCTTAACCAGAAGTCTTCTTCATACCAGTCTTTCTGAGGGTAGCCCAATACCTTAACTGCCTGGGGGCCCACATAAATGAAACGCCAGCTGGGCATGTCCACTTCCCAGGGAATCGCCTGTACAGATTCAAGCAGCAAACGATAATGATTGTCTTTACTCTTTAAAGCCACATCTGCAAGTTTTCGATCAGTAATGTCTCTGCTAATTCCCAAATACCCACAAAACATACCCTGATCATTAAACACCGGCACTCCACTTGTCTCCAGCATAACTTCATGCCCCTGCCGGTGAAGGCTGGTATTCTCAGTTGCAGTGAATGCCTGCTGCGCAAGCATGCATCTGCTGTATTCAGCAGACATACGCCCGGCTTCATCATTGGCCATTAGATCAAACGGGGTTTTTCCAATAATCTCTTCAGGGTGATAACCTAATAAATCATACACTTCAGGGCTTGAACAGGTATACATACCATCTGCATCCATCTCCCATACCCAGTCATGGGTCGCTTCCAGCAGTGCACGAAAACGCGCCTCATTGCTTTGAACCGAGGCAGACTGAATTTCTTGCTTTACCTTGCCCTGTTCTACTGGGCCCTGTTTTACCTGGCCTGACTGGCTCCGATATTTCAATATAACGCTCTCAAGGATATATTTTTGCTGATATAACTCTGAGTATAGGAAAAAATAGCGCACTTTTATGGTGCATTAGTGCCGGTAAAAGAAAATATAATAAATAAAAAGCTAAAGCAGAAGCAGAACACCGCCCCCTGAGCTATAAATTCATGAATTTATCAAATATCAAAGCCCCCCTAAGACATTAATAATGAAAAACAGCCCCCAGATAAAGCAAAGCCGTTTCCTGTCTCACATTTACATTAGTAAGACCCGCTGTATAGCGATGAAAATCAACCTGCAATCTAATTTCAAGCTGAGAATAAAGGGCATAGCTCATACCAGCACCATAATAAAAGTCAGCCCCTGTATCCGAATATCGCTCTACTCGACTGTCTGCACTCAGTTTTACGCCATCAGGTAAAATGACAGGCTCTGATGGCGGGTTAGGAAAAGGGCTTGCTGCAGCAGAATCATCAATTTCAAACACTTCCTGAGAAAGAGTATATTCCCAGTTAGAAACACCAAGCCGGGCATTAAAACATAAGCCATGATAAACAGGAAATACTGCAACAATTGCCAGGTAGCTAAATTTTGATTTTACCGTTTCCTCGGCCACCTGGTTCGTCAATGGATTTCCATCATCCAGAACGTGCAAATCACCCGTTAGCTCAGCCATCTGCGTGAAGCCTAACTCTAAAGCAATATCAGCGGCTATCTTATACCCCAGAAAAAACGAATAAGCAGATGAAGTATCTAAAGGGGGCTGGTAATCTTTTTCGACATTATTATTTATAGTACTCTGAAAATATTCATCGACAGAAACAGTAGAAAACTGATCGGCATATCCGACATCAAAACCGGCATAATAACTGCCTGAATTGGCTGACGAAGAAATAAAAAATAATAACAATAAAAACACTTTTAGCATAATTTAAGCAAATATTATTTTTACAGACACAAATTTAACAATAACACATAAAACATCATAAAATTTAAAACAAATAACTAATACTGCAACAGGCATCACATATTTTTTCTGCCATTCTGAAATAGTTGTAATTATTAAAATAAACAATTAAGTATATTTTTATTTATTGATAAATATCAGTATATCTATGCGCTCTTACAACAAACTGTATTAACTCAAAATTAATTTTATGAAATTATTTTTTATATTTTTTTTATTATCATTAACTTTAAATAGCTGTTCTCTTAAAAACAGCATACCAAACGCCTTTAAAATAGAAAAAGTAGAACCATGGCAACGTGATATTCTTTCTGACAAAAGCATGCAGCTTGATCCTGATAGCATGCAATCCTATGCTAATGATCATATTTATTTCAGTAGAGAATCAGCAAGCGGAGGAAGAGGAGCAGGCGGCGGCGGCTGTGGCTGCAACTAAACCTTCCAAACCATGAAAAATATAACAGACAGGTTATCACTCGCAGCATGTACACTTATTTCATGTTCAGTACAACAGGTTCATTCAGAAAAATCAGACTGGGATATTGATTTCTCCTACCTGTATTACAAAGAAGCCGATGATCGTGTCAATGTTAATAAACTCATCACAAAAATATATAGCTACCTGTCTGATGCCGACCGAGTCAGTGCTTTATTTGTACTTGATACAATGTCTGGCGCAACGCCTTCTGGTGCAATCCGTGACAGCAACCCTAATACAACAACAGGAGCCTCAGAAATTACTGACATAGCTAAATTTAACGATACCCGTCTTGCTATGAATTTTAGCTGGGAACACGATAAAAACAGAAAGCAAACCTATATCTATAACGGCAACATATCCGTCGAAAATGATTACCAGTCTTATGGCGGCGGCTTTATCTTTAATCACACAAATGATAAAATAACGACTTACACCAGCCAGATTGCTGCTTCATATAATATCGTTGCCAGACGATCAGGTGGCACACCTGAACCATTATCCCCCACTAATATAAATAGCTCTCTATCAGAAGGTATAAAATATACTTTTGACGGCATGTTTGGAATGTCAAAAATACTCAACAGACGCACAATAATAGAATTAAATTTATCACTGGGTTATTCCATTGGCTATCTAAATGACCCATATAAAGTCATCAGCCTTACCCAACCTTATATAGATGCTAACAACCTTACTTATGGTCTAACCGAAACCGGACGTTATTATGAAGCACGACCAGATGCACGCGTAAGAAGCAGCATTTATACTTCAATGGCACATCAATATGGCGGTCGCAACGAAGTAATACACTTTTCATATCGATTTTATGCTGATGACTGGGATATTACTGCACATACAATTGAGTTCAAACACCGTAAACCCTTAAATTTAGGTGATAATGGCTATATTGAACCTCATATTCGACTCCACAGCCAAACCTCAGCCATTTTTTTTAAACACAGTATTTCTGACAATGGTGATACATTACCTGAGTATGCCAGTGCTGATTATCGCCTGGATGCCATGCAGGGAATCACTGCAGGACTGACATTTGGTCTGGGAAGATTTAGAACTCACCTGGAATATATCATTCAGAACTATGAAAAATCAGAGTACGGTCAGAACAAAGCGTTAGTGTTACAGTTTAGTTATCAAAAGATTTTTTAACTGTCATTTTAATTATAGGGTTCCTCTATAGAGCATCAGTAATCACCCATTAACCTAAATTAATCAGCTGGACGCCATAAAGTGTGCCTCAGGGAGTGCCCATGTTGATCATTATGGGACGTAATCAAAAAGAGCGCTAATGGCGAATCCTTCGCTGACGTGCAGGGATGCACTAATATCGCGGTTGCAGGATGCAAAGGAGCGAAGACGTGCAGGGATGCACTAATATCGCGGTTGCAGGATGCAAAGGAGCGAAGACGTGCAGGGATGCACTAATATCGCAGCTGCAGGATGCAAAGGAGTGATGCTTTGAAATAGTCAGGTGTGCTCCCA
>UOFI01000146.1_pt1 | contig 26293 bp, 25 predicted proteins | sample 1988361 | NCBI WGS metagenome assembly UOFI01 (sample SAMEA4712194, study PRJEB27164) | hydrothermal vent metagenome | biome: marine basaltic hydrothermal vent biome; feature: marine hydrothermal vent; material: mineral | place: Pacific Ocean | collected 2011-06-14/2011-07-23 | depth 1689 m
AAAGAAGCGAAGACGTGCAGGGATGCACTAATATCGCGGTTGCAGGACGCAAAGGAGCGAAGACGTGCAGGGATGCACTAATATCGCGGTTGCAGGATGCAAAGGAGTGATACTTTGATATAGTCAAGTATGCTCCCATGTGTACTTCCCAGGGGTGCAATTTAGGGTGTAGCACCCTCACCGAACGGGTGACTTGCGCTAAATGGAAATAACTAACATTCTCAAAGATTTACCGTGTATTTGTGCGATTAACTGATTAACTTAGGTTTAAGGACCTCCCCTTCTGATGGCAGAAAATAGAGCCGTCAGTCACATATTCCGGAGTAACTTTCAAAAAATGCAGTATATCGCTGATTTTATGGCTATTATCCTGAGATCACCTCTAAAAATAGATTGTGACCTCTGGCCTGAAGCTGTTTTTAAATACCCCTAAATGAATCAGCTGGATAACTACTTTTTACGCCTAACAGGTTCATTCAGGCGAATAAAACAGGCCGCTCGACTTTCTGAATTAACACAACTAACCCCAATAGATAGCTACAGATTTTTGCTACAAGAGCTTCACAATGACCGATGCACTGGACCAATTGGAACGCAATATACTGTCAAACAGTACACCGCCGCCCGCACATGTGAACACCATCGCGCATCGCAATCCGAAAACCTATCAATTTTTTCTCACCATTACCAGCATCATCGGATACACCTTTATTTTCGGCTTTCCCATAACAACCCTGCTACTGGCAGCATTTATACCTAATCAAATCATTACCGCTGAAGACTTTATCGGCGTCTCTGTTATATTCATAGAAATAGCCACAGCCCTGATTACAGCATCCTTAAGCATTACACTTTTTCAGCTTAAACCCATTGCGCCTTCTGGCCGACCTCTGAGCACCGACGAGGCCCCTAAGCTTTTTTCACTGATTGACGAGTTAAACCTGGACTACTCAAAGCAGAAGCTACAGCCTAAAATACATCAGATTAAAATATCACAGCATTATGAACTAAAAATCATAAGGACACCTCGCAATGGCTTTCCCCTGTTTTTTACAAACACGCTCATCATAGGTCTGCCATTTTTACAATGTCATTCACCTAAACAGCTAAAAACATTAATGGCTCTTCAGATCATTCATTTATCAGGCGCTCGATCACGCCTCAGCAGCTGGTTATTTTTCAGCGGAAGCTACTGGCAACAATACAATTTTTCACTTAAAAAGCAGGTGAAATCACCCAATATATTTCTGCTGTTTTTTTTCTCATGGTTTTCACCCTTATACAACCTTCTAGCTCAGGGCGCTGAAAAACTGGAGCATTATTATGTCGACCAGCTGTTTTCAAAAAAAATCGGCTGCAATGAAGTTTCTGATGCCATAATTCAAAGCTACATTAGTGAAAAATATCTGGATGATTTGTTCTGGCCAAATTTGAATAACAAAGCATACCGACACAAAACACCCCCCTACATGCCCTATGCCAGTATAGAGCGCAACCTCAAAAGCAAGCTGGATGATATAACCCGGCAGTCATGGCTAGACAGCGCTCTAAATGATATGTCTGAATCTGCCTGCCGCCCCAGCCTGCTCAATCGTTTAAAAAAACTCAATATAAATTCACCCAAACTACCCGGTGCTTTGCAAATTTCATCCGCTGAATATTTTCTTGATGACACCTTATATGTGCTCATTCATCAAATGGATAAGGTGTGGTCAATGAGCAATCAGTTTACCTGGCAGAAAAAATATATAAAAGGCCAGACTGAGCGCATTGAACTAAAAGAGCTGCATATTCAGGCCGAACAGGGGCTGCTTTCAGACAGTCGCATATGGGATTATATCCAACTAATAAAACGCTACAAAGATGAGCAACAGGCAGCTGAACTTTATAAAGATATTCTGAAATTAAATATACAGGATGCACGCATCAGCTTTGAAATAGGCCAGACCCTGCTTGAACAAATGGATAACGACGGCATTGAAGCCATTGAAAAATCAATACAACAGGAGACAGGCTATACCGTTATGGCCTGTAAACTACTCACCCGTTACTATTCACGAATGGGAGATAATCGTGCCGCACAATCCTGCCGTAGGCGTGCTCTGGAGCACCAGGTAAACTCGGCCTGAGTTTTAAGCCGTTAAATCAGGCGATAAAGAGACACTCCAGGGAATAGAGAATCCGGCCAATCTCATATCGAAAAATGCGGCAGATTAACCCGATATTTCATGGGTATTTGAGCGCAGCAATCAAATACTCGGGTTAATTCCCTGCAAATTATATGATGACACTGGTTCGATATCGCACTATCATCTACATTCTCAATTTAATGTTTCAGGTGAATCAAAATGGAAATACAGGGCCCGTTTACTATAGCGATCAATGATAATAGTGAGACCGGCTTACGTGAGCTGCACCTCGGTTTTAAGCCGGCAATCCAGCAACTAAGCCTGGATGAACGTTTGGCAGCCATTAAAAACCACCTGTCTGAACTGCATAAAAACATTGAAGCCGAAAGTGACACAACCAGCCAGCAGGGCATGATCACAATCACTCAAATTATAGAAGAACTGCTACCCCACCTTGAAGCCGATGAAATACCGCTGAATGAAACCATTGTGATTGAAATTGGCCCCGTACAGACCTCACCATTTGATGATTTATTGCGTGGCGCTACTTTGAGCTAAGCTGAATTCAAACCAGATAGACTGAAACTCTCAAAAACCATGAAATATTCAGGTTAAACAGATCACTAAAATCGTGTAATAGTGATGTTTACCGGTTGCCAGGATATCGCAGTTGCAGGATGCAAAGGAGTGATGCTTTGATATAGTCAACTGTGCTCCCGCGTATACTCCCAAAGTCACACTTTATGGCATCCAACTGATTTTTCTAGGTTAATGAGTCAGAATCAAATAATATTGATTTAAAAAAATAAACATAATCTTCTAGAATCTGAAGTGCACTAACTTTCTGAAAAAATAGATAGAATAAAAAAGCCAGGGTACTATATAGCCCTTGATTAAGGTGATAGGTTAGCACTCTATAATTTGGATAAATCTCGAGGCAATTTAGATTCGTCACGTGAAGTAAGATGAAAAACTTAACAAGTAGCTCAACCCGACCATTTATTCTTACGGCAAAATTCATTATGACTGGCATACTAAAAAAGAAAATAACCGGCCAAAGACACCCGTCAAATTCAGATAAATAACTATTGATTAGAGGTTTTTATATTTATTAAGGTATTTTTCTGGTTTTGGTGTAAATAAATGAAATATCCTGAATTTCAGGCACTGGAAAAATTAGCCGCCACGCGTTCCAAAATAAAAATCGATCTTTTCCCTGGGTTAAAAATAACTTACTCTGCAAGTGTAAAATTTTTCTTTACCAGTTCTTCTATTTCAATTGCTGGGACAGGCTTACTAAAATAATAGCCCTGAGCGACAGGACACCCCAGGTCGCACAGAAAAGCCGCCTGCTCATAGGTTTCCACCCCCTCAGCAACTACATTATAACCTAAGCCAAGAGACATATTAACGATTGTACTCACCATAAGTGCCGCAGCAGGCTCATCCGGTAATTCGCGAATAAATTCACGGTCTACTTTAATTGTATCAATTTCAAGCTGCTTTAAAACTGAGAGTGATGAATAACCCGTGCCAAAATCATCTATCGCGATTTTTATGCCTTTATTATGTAATTTATGGCATATAGCACTATGTTCTTCTAGATTTCGTGTTTGACTTTCTGTTATTTCAATTTCAATATCATCCGGGGAAAGCCCATAACTATCCAGCTCCTGTTCAACCTTTTCAGGAAATTGACTGGAACTAAAATGACTTGAAGAAACGTTAATTGCAATATTTAAATTTAAATTTTTCTGCTTCCATTGCTTCTGTTGTTTGCATGCTGCATCAAGAACCCATTCCCCTATTTTATGAATCAGGCCATTCTGTTCTGCTAATTTAATAAATTGATCCGGAAAAATCATTCCCTTTTGTGGATGCTGCCAACGAATTAAAGCCTCTACTCCTGTCATCTCACCAGAATTTAAGGATATTTTTGGTTGATACCACAACACGAGTTCATTATTAATCAGTGCTTTTTTTAACTCCGCTTCCAATTCCAGCCTGGCAATTGAATCAGATGTCATCTTAGGGTCGTAAAACGAGTAGGTCTGCTTACCGCTTTTTTTAGCAGAGTACATTGCGGTATCGGCGGCTTTCAGTAACTCAGTTGACTGACGACCATCATCAGGATAAATTGCAATACCGATACTCATTTGAGGGTTTATTTTCTGATATCCGATATCAACAAACTCCTCAGAGAGAGACAGACATCTATCTGCTACCATACAGGCATCAATTCCCTCCACAACACCATCAAGAATAATGCAAAACTCATCGCCACCCAGCCGTGCAATAAAATCAGCATCTCGTAATACGCCTTTTAATTTCTCCGAAATTATTTTTAAATACTCATCTCCCTGATCATGCCCCATAGTATCATTTATTTCTTTGAAACCATCCAGGTCAATATACAGAATCGCTAATTTTTCATTTTTTCGTTTTGCGAGTTTCACCTGCTCATTAAGGTGCATATGAAAATGACTGCGATTCGCCAGGCCCGTGAGTTCATCAAAATATGCCATGTTGAATATTTTATCTTCAGCCGATTTTATAATTGAGATATCCTGAACAGTGCCGAATACTGAGTACTCTCCCTGCGAATTCTCAATACGCTTGATAATCTGATTCATTATGACCCATTCTTCATCTTTAGGTGTTTTAATTCTATATTCAACGGTTGAACCTGCCCCCGTTTCCACCACTGAATCTATGGCCATCTTTACTCTTTTTCGATCATCTTCATGAATTTTTAACAGGCAGGATTTCATTGCAGTCTTGCTCTGCTCAACACCACACATTCTTGCCAGGTTGGTCGACAGGTCAATATCAGGAGACTGCATATCCCACTGCCAGTAGCCAATACGCGCAATTTCTTCAGTTGTCGATAAGAGCGCAAGATTATGTTTCTCGGCATCAGACCTGAGCTTAACCAGCTCACCATAGTTATTGCCGATTTCATGCCCTCCTTTCATAAGAAAACCAAAATAGAACAGACTCAGAACCGCCAGCTCAATAGAAAAGCTCTGATGCTCCCAAAGCAGCCGACTCTCAATAAAGGCAAGTAATATTAACTGGTAATAAATAATTATTTTTGCATCATAAGAAAGGACCGCTAGTGCACCGCCAGCAACGCCTGCCAGACCAAGTACGATCAATACCTGGTACTCAGGGTGGTTAAGCGGATAAAAAAGCCATACACTCGACCCCCAGACCGCCGCAGCTGCATAAGCTCCAAGTTTGAAATGCAGCGCCCACCGTTTATTGTTACGTTTATCTGTAGGCAGGCCAGAATAGGTTTTATAAACGAGCCAACGATATATACTGATAATGACTAGCGCAGTGAACCACTGCCATGACAGATTCTGCTCCGCATAGGGGGCAATAATAAGCGCCATCGAAATCGCCACGATCAAGCTTCCCAGCATGGAATATGACAAACCTTTAAAAAGAAGCTCGGTCTGCTTTAACTCAATTACTGATAGTTGATTATCTGTGTCTGTCATTCTAGTACGAACAATATAAGGTGATTAAAAACATATATCCGTTCAAGTATAGATGATACAAAAACATTCACACTAAGGTATCGTCATGCAGATTCCCTCGAAGGTTAAAAAATAATACCGCAACACGAGGAAACTGTAAATTCCTTTCCTTAAAAACAGTCACTACTTTGCCGCTGACCCCCAATTAAACAGGCATACTAAACAGATAGAACAACCATTGATTACTTAAACCTTCTCACCATCAGGCCACCCTCTGAGCAACGATGATATGCACTGGGCAGGCTTCACTATTTGATGATTTGTTACGCGGCGTAACCTTGAGTTTATTAAATAAAAGCACACCACTAAAGTGATTGCAGCAAAAGATCTTTCGCCCTATTTATCTGCTTCGCCAGATAATCTGAGCCGCCTCTGTCAGGATGTAGTTTTTGCATCAGTCGCTTGTGTGCTTTTATAATTTCTTTTTTACTGCTATTTTCTGAGACCCCGAGAATCGCTCTGGCCTGTTGTATATCCAGGTTTATATCTGCTGACGAAGATGATTTTTTATAGCGACCACCCTGGTCTGTACCCTGGCCCGCATCGCCTCTTGCCGTCCAGCCAGGATGAGCCCTATCCAGAAAAGACATCAGTATACGCACAGAATTCTCATCATGCTGTTTACATTCATCCAGCACATCCAGTAAATTCTGTAAACTCAAGGACTGTAGTTTTTGCCCTTTAAAACGCCCCTGCAACACTTCACCTTTCAATTCTCCCGTTATCAGGTCAATTTGCAACAGGATAAACGGTGTTTGCATGCTTGAGTGCTTGTTTTGCTGATAACGACGAAAGTAAGGCAATATCCTTGGCCATAAACCAAATAGCAACCGCCCTGCTTTTGGCAAAAGCGGCAGCAATGCTCCCGCTGCAGCCAATAACCAGTTTAAGCGCCCGGTTAACACCAGCACCGCCAGAAGCGCAAACAGCCCCGCCACTACAGCTGACTTCAGGTAGCGTTTTTTTTGCTCAGCCGTTATTTTAGTGAACCGCAGAATCAGGTAAACAATAGCCGCCAGAAGAATTAACAGAAAAACGAAACGAAACACGAGCTTTCCTTAATTATTGTTTTTCACAATTGAGTGGTTTATTACTGCCAGATAACACCGCATATCAAGTTATTATTAAATTTATTCAGCGGACACCCTGGTGTTAATTATGATTATAATTTTATTTCCCGGATAGATCAAATCTGGGTTTTTTATCTTACTTAATTTTGCCAGCTCAGGATAGCGCCAGGGGTTATCTATATAACGCTTAGCAATATGCCACAGGGTATCACCTTTAACTACCACATGCACATATCTACGAGTTTGAATCGCCTCATGTTTCTTTATTTTTTTAAAGTGGTCACTTTTTTGGCTTATATTATGCCTGTTTTTTTCTGTATTTATTTTTTCTGTATTTACTTTTTCTGGCTCATTATTTTTTTTAATTATATTTTTATCTGCCGTAAAAATAAATTCTTTCGGACCTGAAATATCTGAATTTCTCACGTCGACTTTGTCACTATTTAAAGCCGCTTCGTTATTAATAGAGTTTTTATCTTTAGTGGATATTATTTTATTTTGCGACGATCCTTCTACTGTATTTTCTTTTACAACAATATTTTTTTCTGCAGCCTCTTCAACGCTGCCTTCCTCTATTGGGCTTTCTTGCACATGCACTTCATCAATCACCTTCGGAACACTCAGGCCCGTCTGTATTTTTTTATTTTCAAACTCATCAATAACAATCGTCACTCCTGCTGTGTTATTAATTAATTCAACGCGGCCAGGCTGCTTAAATAGTTCACCGTCTGACTTTTCTGTTGACTCTGTTGACTCTGTTGACTCTGTTGACTCTGTTGACTCTGTTGACTCTGTTGACTCTGTTGACTCTGTTGACTCTGTTGACTCTGTTGACTCTGTTGACTCTGTTGACTCTGTTGACTCTGTTGAATTCTTATATTTATCAGCGAATTCTATTTTATTTACCGATGGATATTCCAGCGCATAACGTTTTTTTATATCATCGGCTCGCTCTTCCGATAAAACTTTATCTCTTTCTAAAATATTTATTTTTTTATGATCTATTTTATCCGAATTTCCATATGAAATTTCATTTTCAACTTTATCTTTTTTCTTAAAATATGGAATATCAAACAACGGAATAATAGAATATCCAAAAAAAGCTAAAGCCACCAGAAACACCCCCGACAACAATAAGGGTGACCTGATTCCTGCCGACTGAGGAGATCCATTTATATCGTCATTATTTCTCACACTGCCTAATTTGTCTTTGTCTTTGTCTTTTGATTCTGATCTCGTTATAACGGGCTTTATAGCTGATGATTTGGTTTTTCTGCAAGCGAGAACTTCAGGTTTTGTCGCGCTATTACAATTATCTTTTATATTTTTTTTATGCGCATCATTAACAATGTTATTGTTTTTTTCAATAAACTCATTTTTTATTGTTTGTTTAGATTCTATTTCAGGAATCGATTTAGCTTTATTTAGACCTGACAAGCTACTCTCAGATACGGGTGATTTTTCACTGTTTATTTTTACTGGATTTTTTCCCTGATTTTTTTTATCCATTTCCGTAAATTTAAGGCTTTCTTTCACCGCTGCATTTTTATATCGTTCTTTTTCTGCGGCTTTGTAATTATCCTCCCTGTTTATTCTTAGCTTCTCAGAAGTTTTATGGGTTTTTTCTTTTGGTTCATTTTCTTTTAGCTGTTCTATGTAACTTCTCAGATAACCACTCGATTTAAATTTATCAAGCCCGTCAAAATCTGCATATAACCTTATTTTGTCACCGGCTATCAGAGTTCGGCTAAAAACCTCTCTGGGTATATGTGGCGGCACCGCCTTCCAGCCTGTTTCGGGAAAACTACTGACATCGCCTATTTCATCCACCCAGAAACCGGCTCTACCGCCTTCAACCTCTGTAATAATAATTCTGCCAGGCCGGTCATAAGCTTCTTTATCTAAGCCAAATCTTACCCTTAAATCCACTATTCTGACCATACCATGAATCGACTTGAACATACCGGGCTCTGCTTCGTTCGAGCCGGGAACAGCGGTGTATTTTGGCGGCATAATAACCGCTTCTACTGGCATTGTTGGTGAGCATACAAGTACAGGCCCTACTCTGTAGAGCAATAAAGCATTTGAATCCTGTATGCTGAAAATTGCCAATATTATTCCATGTATTTTTTCTGCCAGTTTTTATATAACTGCCAGGTATATTCTGTAAACTCTTCTTTGCTCTCAAATTGTTTCGGATCAATTGCATCAAACACATAATAATTAGCCCTATTATTATCCGTACTTAAAAAATGATACATTTTATCTATCAACGTTTGTGGATCGCGCCATTCGAAATCATCCTGAGCTTCATAATGTAAAAACACCGGCAATATTGGCACGCCTGTTTTTATAGACACATCAAATGCTCCGTATCGAAACGACTCAAATATTCTTCTACCTTTGCAGCCGCCTTCTGGATACAGCGCAATATTTGTTCCCTTATTTACTTCCTCTATTAATGCCTGAGACGCCTGGTTTCTTGATTTTTTTGATTCCCGTTTAACATAGAAATTACCTGCAGCTGAAGAAATTTTGCCTACTACCCACCAGTCTTTTACTTCAATTTTTGCCAGTGATCTCACGTCAAACAATGCAGGAATGCCGATGTCTTCAAATGCGGAGGGATGATTCGCAATGAGTATGTATTGCTCAGGTATTTTGTGCAGATTTTTCTGGTGCAGCTTAAGATTGACATCCAGCGCTCGCACAAATGACCGGCACCAGATTCTAAATAAGCGAAAATACCAGCTCCGACGCAACGCCTCTGGCAATAAGGCGAGCACATACAGCACGATGGATATCACAATAAAGTCGATCCAGAGCACCATCAGCCGGATAAGTCGAATAATGCTATAAAACACATAACCCCCTTTATAATTTTTCTAATGTCACGACGTTTAATAAACATTTTAATTATAGGGCATCCCTGTCCATTCTGGACAGGCGGATTAATGTCACGATTTAATACGTTATTGCAGCCTTTCACCCTGATTCGTCAGCTTTTGATTGACCTTATTCAATTCACTTGATAACTTGCGGTAATTTATAATTGACAGGCCAGAGACATTGCCACGCATCAAGTACTTCTTAATCTTACTGTTTTTATTTATAAGCGGCTGCGCCAGCATTTCCGGCCCGGCTGACCCAAGAGACCCGTTCGAGAGCTATAACAGGGCTGCATTTGAGTTTAATGATGGTGTTGACCGGTATTTATTAAAACCCGTCGCCACAGGCTATGACACCATTACTCCCGCCCCCGTTCAAAAAGGTATACATAATTTTTTTAGTAACCTGGATGATGTGATTGTTATATTTAACGATCTCTTGCAACTGAAATTCATACAGTTAGCATCTGATACGGGGCGTTTTCTCGTTAACAGTACGTTGGGCATTGCCGGTTTAATCGACTGGGCCAGTGATATGGGCATGCCAAAACACCAGGAAGATTTTGGCCAGACGCTGGGCTACTGGGGCGTGCCAGAGGGCCCTTACTTTGTAGTCCCCTTCTGGGGACCCAGTACCATCCGGGACACAGCCGGTCTGCTGGTCGACAGCGCCCAGTTCGACCCTGTCTGGCAGCAGCTTGAAGATGGATTTCCCCCGGTTCGCCGTAAAACCAGCGACTCCTGGAACCTGACAATTGTTGAATCTATTGAGGTGAGAGCATCACTTCTAAAAGCAGAGGGCATTCTTAATGAAGCCGCTCTTGACCGATACGCATTTATACGAGAATTTTACCTGCAGCGCCGACTCAATCAGGTGCACGATGGTAACCCACCCGAAGAGCCCGTGGAATTTGACGAAGATGAGCTGTTTGATTTTGAAGATGAAGAGACAAAATCTGATAACAGCACGAAACCGAATTAGTTACTCAGGTATATTCGCTCAGGGCATATTATCTTCTATAAATTTCTGATAGTTTTCGGCGCTGATAATTTGCGTGCCGTCACAGTTAAACTGCATTCTCACCAGATCCTGAATGACGCAGATGGTAATGTTTCTTAAATAGAAATCAGGCAGGTCACGCATGACTTTTATTGACTGCAGAATGTTCTTAAGCTCACCCCGGGTCATCGGCTCCCAGGTTTCATGTCGCTTAATCATGATGTTTTTCCAGTAACCCGGCACCTTCTCAAACAATGCGCTGGATTTAATGGCATCATAAATATCACGCATGGCCTGAACCTTATCTTCATAGCTGATACGCGGAAAATGACGATCAATATAGGCTTTATCCACCAGCTTTTCAGACGCGTGAATTTCTTCCCGCAGCGGGTCAAATATTGAGTTTGTTCTCACTTCCCCACTATTAAAACCAATATACAGCCGGTATGTGCCTCGATTGAGCATCAGCTCGAGCAAATTCTCTACCAGCGGTTCAATTACCTTGTCCAGCGGGCTTTCATAACGCTTACGCTCCAGCGTAGTTTCACGCAGGGACGGGTCTCCCTTTATGCCAATTTGCAGGCTTCCTTCATTTAATCCCGTCGCGCTAACAATGCTTTCACGCAGCACCAGCTCTTCCAGCTCGTTATCCGATACCGTCTTTTCTTCAGTAGGCAAAACCGTTTCTCATAGTAGTCCGTTAAAATTTTTAAACAATATAACACAATCAATATTACAAAATATCGCACAAATGGCTGTTCTAACCCGAATATATTCATAGCTAATGCCCCATGAAGTATTCAGCCTAAAATGTGAAGGCTGGTATTTACCCTGTAATGACCGTTTCTGCTTCACAAACGCACACGACACGTTAGTTACTGATATGATTTCAGCGCCATTTTGCTGATTTTAAAGGCATTTTCAGATACTATAACAACACTTAAAAGATTTATTAGCGACCACACCCCAATGCAGAATCCTCAGCAGCAGCAAAAGAAAATGGGTGCCATTATGCTAACGGCAATGTGGCTGGGCATTTTTGTCGCACTCGGTCTGTTTTTTTCAGATATTCTCGACAAACAGAACAACCCGAACCAGTCTACTAACACTGCCATCCTGAATGGGAATATCAAACAACTGGTATTACTGCGCAACCGACAGGGGCATTACGTCGCCAATGGTACAATTAATAACCAGCCGGTGGTTTTTATGCTGGACACGGGGGCCACAGATGTATCAATTCCACTAAAAGTCGCCCAAAGGTTGAATTTGAAAGCCGGCCCCACAGCAACCTATCAAACGGCGAACGGCGCAGTGAATGTCGCCATCACAAAACTTGACCGGGTTTCTCTGGGCGACATCAGCCTTAGAAATGTTCGAGGCACCATAAACCCCGGTTACAAAAGTGACGAAATACTGCTGGGCATGAGCTTCCTTAAGCACCTGGAGTTCAGCCAGCGAGGCAATACACTGACGCTCAGGCAATACCCGGACGACGCCAATAATTAAACCTCAAATTTAACCACAGAATACATCAGGATATTAATATGAATTTTTGCAGCCACTGTGGCTCAGCGGTAGAACATAAAATACCGGAAGGCGATAACCGGCCTCGTTATGTTTGCACGGCCTGCGACCTTATACACTATCAGAACCCCAGAATCATTGCTGGCTGTATTGCGGAGTATGAAAACCAGGTTTTACTTTGCACCCGCGCGATTGAACCACGCCATGGACTATGGACTCTGCCCGCCGGCTTTATGGAAAACCATGAAACCACCCTGCAGGCTGCCAGCCGTGAAACCTACGAGGAAGCAAATGCGAAATTAACCGATATCAGCCTGTTTTGCACCTATAGCATTCCACATATATCACAGGTATATATGATGTACCGAGGCCAACTGATCGATGGTTTTTCTGCGCCTGGCGAAGAAAGCCTGTCAACAGAACTGTTTACTGAAGATCAGGTACCCTGGGATAAAATAGCCTTTCCAGTTGTTACTGAAAGCTTAAAGCTCTATTTCACTGACAGAAACAATGGCAAATTTCATGTGCATGGCGGAGAAATGTCTCGAGACAAAGACCAGCAGCTTACGGTTCTAAACTACCCAGTTATAAGCTGAAGCATTGCACTCAAACAGGTATAATACACAGCCATCCGGTTTATTACCCCATTCAACCCTGACAGGATATACAAATGAGAGAAGTTGAAGTTGCCATCATCGGTGCCGGTAGTGCAGGCCTTTACTGCATGGGTCAGATTAAACGCTTTACCAGCGACTTTGTATTAATCGACGGCGGTGAGCTCGGCACCACCTGTGCCCGGGTAGGCTGCATGCCGTCCAAGGTTATGATTCAGGTAGCGGAAGACTTTCATCGACGAAAAATATTTGACCGTGAAGGCATAGAAGGCGAAGAACATTTAAGCATTAATGCTGAAGATACAATGGAGCATATTCAGGATCTGCGCGACACCTTCGTTGATCAGACACTGTCCCACTCCATTGACCTGCTGGAAGAAGGCCAGTTTATTGAGTCTAACGCTCACTTTCTTGATGCCAACACCCTGCAAACAGAGGCCGGCGAAACCATTCTTGCAAAAAGAATTATCATTGCCACAGGCTCCAGACCCATAGTCCCCTCTGCATGGAGCGATTTTGCCGATAAGATCATAACCTCCGATGAGGTGTTTGAAGCAGAAGAGCTACCCGAATCTATTGCGGTGATTGGCCTGGGTGTCATCGGCCTGGAAATCGGTCAGTCCTTAAGCCGCCTGGGTGTTAAAGTCACGGGCGTAGATCAACAAACCGTCATTAGCGGCCTTGATGATGCCGATGTAAATAAAATAGCCATAGAAACAATTGCCAGAGAATTCCCGCTGTGGCTTGGCCATGCAGCAGAAATCACGTTACTTGAAAGTGGAAAATTACAGGTGAGTGCCGGTGATAACTCAGTAGAGGTCGACAAAGTTTTTGCCAGTCTGGGGCGCGCACCCAATACAGATAAACTCAAATTTGAATCTACAGGGCTGGCTATTTCAGCCAATGGCACACCTGAATTTAACCCGCACACCATGCAACTGGGTAACAGCTCTATTTATATTGCCGGTGACTGTAACGGGGAAAAGGCCATTTTACATGAGGCGGGCTTTGAGGGGCGGGTTGCGGGTTATAATATTATGCAGGAAAGCCCCACCTCGTTTAAACTCAAGACCCCACTGGCAATTACCTTCAGCGACCCTAATATTGTCACCGTGGGTGCAAAATTATCTGAGCTGAATGAGAATGATATTGCCATTGGCGAAATCAGAATGGCCCCGGTGGGGCGTGCTCTGATAATGGGCAAAAACCGCGGGCTTATTCGCATCTATGCAGAAAAAAGCAGCGGCAAACTTCTCGGAGCCGCCATGGCCTGCACAAAGGGCGAAAACCTGGGGCACCTGATTTGCTGGAGTATTGAAATGGGCATGAGCGTTCAGCAGTTACTGCGCATGCCATTTTACCACCCCACCATTGAAGAAGCCTTTCAGGCAGCACTATATAACTTAAAATCAAAACTGGAGATTGAGCAAACTCACTGGCCCATTGAGATTGAACCTGTAGACGGACAGAAATAAATGAGCACAAATAATGATTCTTTATTCGTTGTCGATCTGCACAGTTTTCATACCGATGTTATTGAAGCCTCGCATCAGCGCCCCATTCTACTCGATTTATGGGCCGAATGGTGCTCTCCATGCCGGGTTATAGCCCCGCTGCTTGGTAAAATAGCCCATGAGTTTGACGGTAAACTCGGTATCGCCAAGATTGAAGTCGACGAAGATGAGAATATGAAAATTGCTGGAAAATATCAGGTTCGTGGCTTCCCTACTCTGATTTTATTCCAGCACGGAGAAGAGCTTGGCCGATTCAGTGGCGCAAAATCTCTGCATTTCATCCGTGAATTCATCGAACAACACACAGATATTTAAGCGCTCTCTTTCCACTCCCTGAAATTTGCCCATTTTTTTCTATACTTAAACAGTATACAAAAATAAATCACACGGGCATTTCTTTACATCATGACTCACTCCCTTTCACTGCGCCTGCTTTTGCTGCTTATTAGCATATTTTCTGCACCCGGCTTTACTGCTGAAAAAAATAAAAAAGCAAAACCACCAAGCGATTACGATAAAGCGTTGATTGCATATCAGACAAAAGACTATGCAACAGCCTTAATGCTTCTGTTTCCACTGGCTGATGCCGGTGACGCAAACGCCCAGTTTAAACTGGGGAAAATGTACCTCGACCAGAAAGACCAGCGTAAAGACCCTGCGGAATCTGCCAGCTGGATAAAAAAGGCCGCTGAACAAAACCATATTGAGGCACAGTCATTACTCGGTCAGATGTATTTAAAAGGCGTGGGTGTTAAACGAAACTTTTCTCAGGCTGCCAAATGGTTATTAAAAGCCGCACGCCAGAAAGACCAGCAGGCTCAATACATTCTGGCAAAACTTTACTATTTTGGTGATGGCGTAAACAAATCACCTTCAAAGGCGGCTTACTGGTATAAGAAGGCCGCCAAACAAAACCACACTGAATCACAGAATAAACTGGGCCTTATGTACCTGAGCGGGGACGGCATTAAGAAAAAACCTAAAAAAGCCAAGCAATGGTTTGAAAAAGCCGCTCTTAGTGGTAATACCCACGCACAGATTAACCTGGCAAAATTGTATTTAAACAGCGGCGTAGTAAAAAAAGATAAACAGAAAGCTTTTTCCTGGTATAAAAAAGCTGCCACCAGTGGCAATGCAGAGGCTCAGAACCAGCTGGGAGAAATGCTGGAAAACGCCATAGGCACGGCGAAAAATATTAAGAAGGCGATCAGCTGGTATCAGAAATCGGCAAAGCAGAATAACCCTCAGGCACACTACAATCTGGGCAGAGCTTATGTGCACGGCTATGGCGGACTGGCTCAAAATTTCAAAAAAGGCATTGCCCACTTTCATAAAGCGGCAGAAAGGGGTCACGGTGAAGCACAGAAAAACCTGGGCGTCGCTTACTACACGGGGAAGGGTGTCGCACCCGATTCAGCCATTGCCTATGCCTGGTTTTATGTTGCCGCCGCCAGCAACGTTAAAGAAGCCCGTGACACAAAAAATGCACTCTATAAAAAGCTCACAAAGGAAGATAAAAAAAGAGCGACCACCCTGGCCACTGAATATAAACGTAAATACTTTAAACCTTCAAAATAAACTTGTGCCATTTAAACGGAATAACATTTTAAATTGTAACCGCTTAATTTAAACGCCATTAAAACCATGACCTTTCAGACCTGAAATTTACATCTTTAGCGAAGCTTTTATACCGCTTATAGGCTACACTTACGTAGCGTGAGCATGTTCACATGTTTTTTAAAACATGATGTCTAAACTACTGATGAATAGCAGCTTAATGGCCCCAGAATGAAACAAACCTGATGTTTACAAAACCACCCGAAGCACCTGCTTTGCTGCTAAACATCAGCCGTAGCCTGTGGCTTGCCTTCGCGCTGCTACCGGCTCTCATCTCTGCAGTCTTCGCAGCAGATAACAGCAAACCCCTGACAACGCCTCTCAGCAACACCTTACAGACACCAACACCACAGCTCATTCAACAGAGAAAGCTTTATCAACAGGCACAAAAAGCATACAAAAAAGGCCATTACACGACATTCCAACGCCTTTCTAGCCACCTCAATGACTACCCGCTACAGCCTTACCTCGAATATAATGCACTGCTATACAAATTAAAACACAAACCCTCCTCAGTAACGGGCCCATTGGTAAATGATTTTTTACAGGCCAATGATGATTCGGTAATCGGTGATCGCTTTCGCCTTAAACTGATTAACCACATGGCAAAAAAACACAACTGGGCAGCACTGATTGATGTTTACCGGCCTAACTTTGGTACCTCCGCAGAATGTCATTACCTGAATGCACTGATTCAAACTCAACAACAGGCGCTGGCATGGCCAAAAATTGAAAATATCTGGTTATCCGCACGCTCCCTGCCCAAAACCTGTGACCCGGCATTCAAGCTATGGAAGGCTTCCGGGCATAAGACCCCGGAGCTGGTCTGGCAACGCTTTAAGCTGGCCATTATGGCCAACAATCACCAACTCGCCCGTTTTCTTATTAAATCCATGCCAGCAGACAATGCATCAATTGCGAGAAAATGGCTTAAAGTCCACAAAAACCCTCAGCTCATTACATCCGATGAAATTACCAGCCTCACGCACACTGATCAGGCCGATATCATTGTTCACGGGCTCAGGCGACTCAGCTATAAAGACATCAATGCCGCTATTGAAGCCTACCATCAAATGGATAAAACCTCCTTCACGCCTCAGCAGGTTGCGGAAATTAACCGCCGTTTTGGTCTTCAGCTCGCCAGAAGTCATATGCCGGATGCAGGCCTGTGGCTGGCCCGTATTCCTCCTGCATACATTAATAAACAGGTAGAAGAGTGGAGAGTGCGCACAGCAATTCGTCAGGGCGACTGGGCCTTTGTATTAAAAGCGATTGCACAGCTGAGCCCCCGACAGCAATCTAATTATCGCTGGCAATACTGGTGGGCATATGCCAATGAGCAAATGGGTAATACCATCGATGCTGAAGGCATTTACCAGTATCTGGCCAATAAACGCAGCTATTATGGCTTTCTTGCAGCCGATCACCTGAATTTAGAATATGCCTTTGAAGACCGGCCCGTTGAACCCTCAGATGCCACCATGGAAATAATTAACCAGCAACCGGAAACACTGCGAGCCAGGGAACTGTATTCCATTGGAGCCATTCTTCCAGCACGCCGCGAATGGCACCGGCTGATCAACCGCATCAACACCGAACAGAAACTGGCGGCCTCAAAACTGGCACAGTCCTGGAACTGGCATGACCGGGCAATTATCACAATGGGGAAAACCCGCTACCGTGATGACATTGAGCTTCGCTTTCCTCTTTACCTTGAAAACAAAGTCAATAACTGGTCTTCACAGAACAACATAGAACCCGCCTGGACCTTTGCCATTATGCGCAGGGAAAGCGCCTTTATGAACGATGCCCGCTCACCTGTTGGTGCGATGGGCCTGATGCAGCTCATGCCAAATACTGCTCGCAGAGTCGCCAGGCAGATGAATATTCGCTACTCCGGTCGCTACAGCCTGCTGACCAGCAATACCAATATTCGCCTGGGTACCGGCTATCTGAAAAAAATGCTGGATAAACTGGACAGCCAGCAGGTGCTTGCCACCGCCGCATATAACGCAGGCCCAGGCCGTGTTGAAAAGTGGCTGCCAGAGCACTACCAGATGGACGCCATACGCTGGATAGAAACCATCCCTTTTACAGAAACCCGGGAATATGTCAGCAATGTACTGGCCTATATGGTGATCTATGAACACCGTATGAATCATCAGACCACACGTCTGAGCCAGCGCATGCCCCCGGTACCTGCACGGAACCCACAACCAGTATTACCCTCTAATGACAAGAAGCAAACAGCTCAAGCCCTCTTAAACGACAGCAAAGACCCATCATAACTGCCTTTTATCTATAAAAAACATGAAGATACTTGCATTACTTAATAAACTAGACTAACTTTAGGATGTAATTAACATATTCAAACTCAACCCGGTAAATTGGAGAGCGACAAAATGATTAACAGCAATACACTGAATATTGGCGATCGCGTACGTATAATAAGCACTGGCCAGGAAGTCACTATTGACCAGATCAGCGCATACGGCTTTAGTGTTATCAAATTCAACTCCGGCGGCACCTATCGTTTTTTAAATAGCAAGCTGGAAAAATCATTACCTGAGCGCACTTTAAGGCCTGCATATAACTCCTGATAGACCGCTTTGACCATGGATGGTGGACTATCATTAGATTAAACATAAAACAGGATCAACCTTGTCCCTATGAAAAACTCTATATCACTCGTTGTCAAAGTCGTGATAATGGCCGCTATCGCGGGGGCAGGAATTATCTATATCTTTAACCGCTCACCTGTAGAAGACCTTGGAAGCTACGAAAAACAGGAAATGGCCAGACCTAATCGCAGCAAATCAGTGCTTGACCAGTTTTTCTCCAAAGACAGAAACAGACAAAATGGCTCGAATGATGATGATGTATCCCTTATGGGCTCTTCGGGGCGCTACGATGAGGTTCGTATCGGCAAAGGCAAAGATGAATAAGCCCCTCAAGCCGCCTCGCCAGCCCAGAAAATTCAAAAAAACATGAGATGCCCGAGCGAGCATTAAATTTGCTAAGTCGGTCACGTCAACACAGACCATTATGTACACAACAGCACATACAATTTCCCCCCATCAAGTTAGTATTTTTTTATCTTTTTCCCGTAAATAAAAGCACAAAGTGACATGAAGCTAACGGTATGCAAAAAAATATGCAAAGAATGCCCTTTTAGTACAGGCTCCCTTAGAGGGTGGCTGGGCTCTCATAAGCTGGACGACGTTTTAGCCTCTCAGCAGAAAAGCAAACTGTTTAGCTGTCATTTACAGAGACAGGATGGAATGAGCAATAATGATATTAAATCAGGCAAAATTCAAATATGCAGAGGCTTTTTAGCCAGCGCATCCAAGTCAGGAATAAACTTTACTGTAAACGCCGAAAATAACAGTGAGTTAAGAGAACTACAGTCACTGGTTGAGGCAGAGAACAGGGAAGACATGAATATGATTTTATCCAGTCAGGAATTCAGGGAACACCATGCAGGCAGCACTGCGACCGATAAAATCCCTGTTTCACAGGCGATTATAAATAAGCGCCGGGGTTACCGCTAACTAAAGTCCCTGCATAAAGTACCTGGCACTGCACATCTGAGGCATAATTTTTTACTCTACTTGTTCAACATTTCCTCAATCAACGGCGCACAAATGATATCGAGTGCATGCTGCATTTGCCCTCCCGGTATCACCAGATTATCCCGCCGAGAAATAAATGAATGATTTATACGCTTAAGGTAGCTTTGAAAATCATGTTTTTTCGGCTCTTTAAAACTGATAACAACAATGCTTTCTTTTTCTGTTGGAACCCTTTGTAAATCAAAAGGGTTAGAAGTATCAACAACCGGCATACGCTGAAAATTAATATCTGTAATAGAAAACTGGGGCACTATAAAATGAATATAGTCCTGTAACTGCTCAAGTATATTCACTGTTACCTCATCCGGCGACTGATTCCGCTTCATCCGGTCATGACTAATCCGTTGTATCCATTCCAGATTAATCGCCGGAACAACACCGATTAATAAATCGACGTATTGTGCCGCATTCACACCCTGAAGCCGGTTTGACCTACGGTCATTTGCCATGTCCTGAGCATTGTCAGCATCAGCCTTGCGTCGCGTCCAGCTTTCAGCAACCACACCCCCATGCATGCCTTCATAAAACAGACAGTCAGTATCAACTGGCGTAGACTGCCAGTCAGTAAACCCGCCCTGCTCAGTCGTGTATAAATGAGCATTCTCCGACGTAATTTTGCAGCGAAAATCTGCAGACCCCGTTTCAGAATAGCGACTAAAACAGGTTTCCAGCCGTGAAAAGTCATTCAAATCAGGGCCATAACAACTAATATGTTGACCATTTGCCAGGGCCTGTGAGATGCGCTTTTCCGTCTCATCGTCACTGTGCCGAAGAAAGCCGTCACCCTGAACAAATGCCGCATTGATATTCTGCCGATAAAATATTTCCTTAAATGCCTGCTGAACAGCAGCGGTACCAGCACCACTGGCACCAGTAACAGCAATAACCGGGTGTTTTTCTGACATTCTGCCCTCCCATTAAAATCAAGATAGAATCCCAGATACTCACGAATCGACTGGAATGAATATTGGATGTTTATTTCATATGCCCTGGAAGTATATGGCCAGAGTGATTCCCTGATATACAACAAACCGGACACTAAGCCTATTTTTACCTTTTCTATGACCAGTGGTCAACCATTCATCTTCACAGAGTTGAACATGGACAAGTTTATACTATATTAATAGATAATCCCCTCCATAAATACCTGGATCCGCAGTATTCAATTTTTACCAGGAGGCTTAAATCATGAGAAATGAAAAAGACGATATTACCAGTAGCTCCTACTACTCAAACCCTGAGCGACGCCTTGCCGGCAAATGCCGAAGGTCCGCCGAGAACCGTAGGCACCGCATACGCAATGAGTCACTGATTAGTGATTGTCGAACAAATAGAAATAGAAGAAAAGAAGATGAAGACGGGTATATAGAAGTTTCAAACTTATATACGGATAACGACAGCTGACCTGTTACCCCCAGACTAGAAAATAAACAACAAAAATCAGTAATGCCACAAGTATAAACTGTGGCGTTGCAACAGACTGACAGAACCGGCAACGTGAAGTCAAAAAAACACCTTTAAATTCAATGCCTTGCAACACTACTCTTTAAATACATCACGCCAGCTATCGAGATCGGTTACCGTATCAGAGCGCTCACGTAAAACCACCCCTATCTGGTAAAAACCACTGGACGAAGTTTCACTGCACCAGCGAACATTGCCCGTTAAAAAATATTTTTTGTGGCTGTCTTTCAGTGTCACCCATACATCCAGAACACTGTCAATTTTAATTTCCTGATTCATCTCAATACGCAAGCCTGTTGATGATATATCGAGTGTTGAGCCATTTATAGTCTTACCCAGCAAGCCCGGGTTTTCAGATGAGAATACAATTTTTAAATTCAGCGCTTCCTTTACCTGCTGTCGCCTTGCGCCGCGACGCTCCTCAATCTTTTTACCCATAGCTCTATTATCCCGGAAAAACGTTAAACAATACCATGCCACATACTTAACAGACATCACATTACCTGAGTATAGGAGCCACTTTACACTTTTGCAGGCAAAACTTTACCCCTCTGTTTCAGAATTTAACCGGCGTTTATTATACAGGCGATAAAGCCTGTGTACTGAGAGAGAAATGTGTAGTGTGGCGTCATCACGCCCTTATGCTCCTGCAGCCACAGCATATTACCGGAGCAAAAAGAGGCAGACTCATTATTCAGGAGCATCCGCCGCAGAAAAGCAGATGCCAGGCTTACAGGGATATATTTACAACAACACCTGAACAGAGAGCACCCTTTTTACCTGTTTCGCAGTTGCGTTATCTGAGTAATAATTATTTTCGGCTGAGCTTTATTTGCTCGTATGCTGACTTTATTTCTGCGGTTTTCTGGTTAGCCAGCTTTATCATTTCTTCCGGCAGCCCTTTCGCAACCAGCTTGTCAGGGTGGTGCTGGCTCATAAGCCTGCGATAGGTTTTTTTCAGCATGCTGTCTGACACCTCACTTTTTACACCCAGCACTGCATAAGCCTGACTTATGCTCAACTGTGTCGGTGCGCCGCCGGACGAATGGCTGGAGTACTGCTGATGCGCACCTGCCATATTAATCAGCTGTTCGAGCTGAGGCGGGGAAACCCCTATCTGTTGGGCTATGTCCTTTAATGCGCTGTGTTCGGCCTGGTCAAGCTGGTTATCAGCATAAGCTGTAGCAATTAAAATTTCCAGAAACATCTGCAGTAAATTAGTGCGGCGATGACACTCCGTTTTAAACTGGCGCAATACGTCGTCTAAAGGAAAATCAGCCTGTTTGCCCTGGTTAAATAATTCAACGGCTGTTTTGCGTTGACGACTATCCAGATTCATCTGCGCCATAATATTTTCAGCCATTTGAATTTCACTGCGTGAAACTCTGCCATCGGCTTTTGCCAGATAGCCCATTACTGAAAATACCGTGGTAAAAAATGCCAGCTGTACCCGTTCCGTATTGCCCGGCTCCAGATCAACCGCATGCAAACCTTTATCGAGCTGATGCCCTGCAGCCATGCCCATTAATGCGCCCAGCGGCCCTCCGAGCATAAAACCGAAACCACCGCCAATAATTTTTCCCCACCAGCTCATATTTTTTCCACTAAATAAAAAAGTTATTTTTAAATTTCATTACACATAATAACATAGACAGACACCCTGAAAAAGAAACAAAAATACAGACAAAGCATATTGAAACTCATGCTTAATAAGGGGTATTAGCACATTGTCTTCAGGATCTAACAAAATTCCCAGCGCTTTTTTGAGAAAGCGCTGCGCTGACTAACACGTCGTCCCCTTAATACATAATTATTTGAGTAACAATACATATTTGAAAAATATTTTTTACTCAATCAATAGCAATCAGCTTATGATTATTTATGATAAATGCTCCTCATATTGGACGAACGGTTAAGTTCTTAGTGCCGCTAAAAATGCCCCTGTATTTCAAGCGATATCCATCACACAGTCATTCGAATACTGAATTTAAAATCAATTTTGAAATTAAACCGGGTGTTAGAAACATTGCAGATATACAGCAACTGAAACACTCACCTATAATTTATAAAACGGCAACAGAGCTTTAAAGCATCAAACATCTGGCAATATTCATCCACGGTTTGTGCCGAATGCAGCTTTAAACGTAAGGTGTGGGCTTTAATATACAGATCCGCAGACGTACATACCCGCGAATTAAATGGTCTGGAATAGTGTATGCTTTTGTTTTTTCGATATATTTTCCCGGAAGCGGGAAACTTTAGCGTTCAGGTCTTTGCTTTCCATAAGAATGTCCTTATATTTACGGAGTTGAAGTTCACGTAAATTATGCGTAATCTTAGTATTAAACACAAATGTAATAGACAGAAGTCTTGTGGTATATTGGGGTATGTCATTTTCTGTTTAATTAACTGTTGGGGATCCAAAGGAATTCGTGTCAAAAGAACCCACATTCAATGAAAGCTTTAAACTAGCATCTGATAATTTTTGTGTTGCAATTAAGTTTATAGAGAATCAAGATTATTCTGCTCTAAATAACGCTTTGCTTTGTTTATTAAAAGAAGCGAAACGTGAGAACAATAGGTTGCTATCTTCATTAAATGACCTAACACTAACATGCCTAGCTATTAGAAATTTGTTTGAAATTCACCTTATTTCTAAACATATTTACAATGATGAAAAGGCTCTAAATAATTGGTATGGGCAATCTCACAAAGATTCAAAAGAAGTAAGAGATGGCTTTATCACTCTTATGAAAAAGAAAGGCCTAGACACTACAGAGCTTGAAGAAATTCAAAAGTTTGAAGACGAATCTTTAAAGGAAAGCCCTTTTGAATCAAAAGGAGGCTTTCAGGTTCGAAACCTAGCTGAAAAATATGAATACTTAGATGACTACCAATTTATTTACAAGCTTAGCTCGAAAATCGTTCATCCTTCATCAATGAAGTTAATGGCTTACGACACCCTCAATGAAAACAGCAACTATTTGTCGGTAATCTTATATGTAGGTGTTTATTTTAGTGACGAATTCAGTCTTTTCTTACAATCGGTAATAAATGAAAATGCCTAACAATCACATTAACGCTGACCACATTTACTTACGGCCTAAAAAGCAGTCCGAAAAAAATGCGTCAGGTTATGTAGGCGTTGAGACTGCAGAAAAATCCCTAGAGTCATTTATTTAACAGAAAATAGGCTCTCACAGTTGAATATAATATATTGACCAGTACTTAGAGGAAGACTCTGAATTTAAAAAACAGGCCTATTTCGCAGGTCAAATATTAACCAAATTTTAGGCTGAGGTTTTTCTACAGCCTCGTTATGCAATACAAATAGCCCATTGTGTTGCTGATGAAAATTATGGGCGCAAAAATTAAGGAGATAAAAATGGCTTACACATCAATCATGTTTGAGAATCCTAATACTGGTGCAATAAAAGAGGCTCCAGTTGGATTTTCATGGACTATTTTATTTTTCGCATTTTTCCCAGCATTATTTAGAGGTGACTGGAAATGGGGAGTAATAATGTTTATTTTAAATGTAATTACTTTTGGTTTTGCTGCACTTATATTCATGTTCATTTACAACAAACTGTACATAAAGGAATTAATCAGTTCAGGTTTTAAAGCAAAATCAATTGGTAGCGGTGATATAGATGATGCGGGCGGTAAGCTGGGCATCCAGATACCTATGCTCGAATCGGCATAATTTGCATAACAAACTCATCCAGAGGACTTTCAGAAGGTTCACGATTTTTTTGCAAAAAACGCAAAAATCGCGCCCCTTCTGAAAGCCCCTGATTGATCTTAATATGACAGGCATGCTAAAAAAGATAAAAATCAGTCAATGACACCTGTCAAAATTTAAAATCATTATTGATTACAGGTTTTTATATTTATCGAGGTGTTTTGCTGGTTTTTGGCGTAAATAAATGAAATATCCTGAACTCCAGACAATTTCGTAGCATGGCTGTCTCGATTAAAATCAGAGACTACATTTTAAAGCACACAGGTTAACAAGGCATTAGGCTAAAGAAGAAAAACATGAAAAGTAATCTTGAAAAGTACACAAAAGTATCGTTTATACAAACATTAAACGAAACAACTAATGTGGCAGATACGAATAAAAATGGCGAGCTTTTACTCTCTCCTGGCGCATATCCGGTATGTTCTAAATGCGGTAAAGACTGTAAAACATTAGCAAATGAAAAGAACCATAGTCTCACCGGCACGGTAGATACTTTGGACAGCCCTATGGTATGTCAATCATGCAAAAGTGTCATATGTGAAGAATGTGCTAGAGGCAACGAAATGGGTTGTGGCAACTGCAGTACACAGAAACGTCTTTCTATGCTTATTCCATTTGTTTTCTGTGATACATGCGGAAAACGAGCGGCCCTTATATCTTTTGCAAAACGTGGCGAAGCTACCTATATGCAGCTTGACCAAGGGGCTGTTCCACTTCGGTGTCCTAAATGTCAAGCAATTAATTGTGTTACTTGTTTAGCAGATAAAAAAGGATGTAAAAAATGCGGTGCTTCCGAGCTCGAGTTATTTGTTCCGACGTACGATGGGGCTGGAACTGTTATCGCGGCTATAGATCCTAGTCGCGGGTTTATTACGCTTGCTGCACCCGGTACGGAAGCTGCAAAAAAAGCTAAAGCCATACAAGAAAAAGCTCAGGAACAAGCGGAAAAAGAAAAACAAAAGGATGAATCGGATTCGTGTTTTATAGCTACAGCAGCGTATGGTACTAAAGATGCAAAGGATGTAGTATGCTTAAGAAAGTTTCGAGACGAGGTCTTAAAGCAATCTAATATTGGCAAGGTCATAGTCAAATATTATGAACTTTTAAGCCCTCCATTAGCGAGAAAAGTTAGGCAATCAAATTTATCACGCAAATTGGTGCGTATGCTCCTCATAAAGCCTAGTAGCTACGTGGCATTTATATTATTAAAAAATCGAAATAATAGTTAAAGATTTTATCGGGACAGCCATGCCAATAAATCAGGGAAACAGCATATTAATCAATGGATTAGTGTGATTTTTATTTAATGGCGCAGAGGCACAGCGTTATTATAGCGTGGTCCGAGATCTTAATATGACAGGCATACTAATACAGGTCTTTGCTTTCCATAGGAATGTCCTTATATTTACGGAGTTGAAGTTCACGTAAATTATGCGTAATCTTAGTATTAAACACAAATGTAATAGACAGAAGTCGGTATATCGGGATATGTCGCCTTCTGTCTAAGTAACTGTCAGCATTTTAAAGAAAATAATGAACATACGAAAA
>UOFI01000145.1_pt1 | contig 24765 bp, 24 predicted proteins | sample 1988361 | NCBI WGS metagenome assembly UOFI01 (sample SAMEA4712194, study PRJEB27164) | hydrothermal vent metagenome | biome: marine basaltic hydrothermal vent biome; feature: marine hydrothermal vent; material: mineral | place: Pacific Ocean | collected 2011-06-14/2011-07-23 | depth 1689 m
ACAGCTGCAGAAGTTGCAATGGCTTTATGAATGCTGCTGCCATGCCACATCAGCCAGGGCACAGTTATGGTGCCGCCGCCAATTCCCACAATGGATGAAATAAAGCCAATAAAACCACCGCTGAATGTGAAGTTAATCAGAGAAGGGGAGCGATTATGTGCCCGTGCTTTTGTGCCCAGAAGCATATAGGCTGCGACCACTAATTCAAAGCCGGCAAATACCGGTTTCAGGACGTCGCTGCTCAAGTTGCTGGCTAAAAGCCCGCCACTCCAGGCCCCCAGTAGAATGCCGGGTGTGAGTTTTATGCAGCGTGGCCAGCTTACAGCCTGCTTTTTATGGTGGCTATAAACGGATGATGCTGAGGTTGCCAGTATGCTGGCCAGAGATGTGCCTAAAGCCAGGTGCATAATGATTTCTGCAGGCATTCCCAGGGAGCTGAAAATGGCCGCCAGAACCGGTACGATAATCAGGCCGCCACCTATTCCCAGTAACCCTGCCAATACACCGGCAAAAGCGCCCAGCAGTAGGTACAGCGCGATTTCGATCATTCAGCACCCCATGGCTTTATAAAAAGGGGCAGGCCAGTTTTGTCTGTGTCTCATTAGCCATCAGCAGGTGCTTTTTTCGCCTGATGGGAGTGGTGTTGTTTGCGGTGCTGGTTGCGATTACGGTTATTGTGCCTGCTATTGCCCTGTCGACCGCCTCGTTGGTCGCCTCTATTATTCCCGTATCTTTCTACTTTTGCTTTTGCTTTGGGTTCAATCAGGAGTTCGCTGCTAACCGGTTCACTGGGAATGCTATGGGAAATGTATTCTTCAATTTCCGGCATAAAGTGTGCGTAATCTTCGCAGGCAAAGCTAATCGCTGTGCCAGATGCGCCGGCACGAGCCGTGCGGCCGACTCTGTGAACGTAGTCTTCAGCCTGTTGAGGCAGGTCATAATTAAATACATGGCTTACTTCGGGGATATGCAGGCCTCGGGCCGCGACATCGGTGGCCACCAGTATGGTGTATTCGCCGTCCTGGAATTTTTTCAGCAGGCTCTGGCGCTTTTTCTGCGGCACATCACCAGAGAGAATCGCCGGTGGCATATCATTGCCCGTGAGCCAGGCATTAATATTTTCTGCAACGCGTTTGGTGTTGACAAAAATAATGCTGCGAGTGGGTTGTTCTTTTTGCAGTAAGCCCAGCAGTAATGGAATTTTTTCATTATTTGCCGGATAGTATACGTGCTCTTCAATTTTATCGGCGGTGCGTTGTTCGGATTTGATTTTGATGTGCTGCGGTACGTTCATGTGCTCGTAAGCCAGCTCCTGCACGCGAAAGGACAGGGTTGCTGAGAATAACATGCTGAGCCGTTGTGTGGGGTCAGGGCAGTGACGTATTAAATAACGGATATCATTAATAAAGCCCAGATCAAACATGCGGTCAGCTTCATCTAATACCAGAGACTGCACCATTTTCAGGTTGTAAATGTGCTGTTTAAAGAAATCAATCAGGCGTCCCGGGGTGCCTATTAGAATGTCAACGCCATCGGTAATGGATTTCTGTTGACGCTCATAATCGGTACCGCCGTAAATAAGCGCCAGTTTTAACCCTGTCTGGTTGCCAATAAGCTCGGCGTCTTTGTGAATCTGGATCGCCAGCTCACGGGTGGGGGCCAGTATTAATGCTCTGGGCTGATTAGGCTTTCTATGCTCAGGGGCGGGTTCAGTTAATAGTTTGTTATAAACCGCTACCAGGAAGGCAATGGTTTTGCCGGTGCCGGTTTGCGCCTCCCCCGCGACATCCTGCCCACCCAGCGATATGGGCAGACTATCAGCCTGTATGGGGGTGCATTGTTGAAAGCCGGCCTGATTCAGGCCTTGCAGCAGCGAATCAGGTAAATTATATTGATCAAATCGATGATCAGTCAGATGTGTGCTCATGCCTATAGGATAAAGCACAAAGCCAGGCTGTACAAATGTGTGAAATTAGCTAATATGGTATTTCAGGCTGGATTAATTGGCTATGGTAGAAATAAAGAGTAAGCTATTACTCCAGATAGCACCCTGAAATGACCGGGTGAGTCTTGCCTGGATAAAGCAGTAATGTTTTATAAACTTAGTTTAATCAATGACTTATGTTTTTTTTGAGATCACTTGATTAAGTTGTATTTAATGACAGTAAATAATAAATTTACCTGTTTAATAGTCTGTAAATTATTTTGAATATATAAAAAATATTCAGCAGTTGCTATTCAGCAGAGTTAACAAAACCCGGAGGTTTGCCCCTGTGAGTGAGATAGTTCATGTATCTGATGACAGTTTTGAAAGTGATGTATTGAATTCTGATGTACCAGTTCTGGTTGATTACTGGGCGGAATGGTGTGGTCCCTGCAAAATGATATCGCCTATTCTTGAAGAAATAGCCGGTGATTATGACGGCAAGGTAAAGTTCACCAAACTGAATATAGATGAAAACCCGGGTACTCCGCCCAAGTTTGGCATTCGTGGTATTCCAACGTTAATGCTGTTTAAAAACGGTGAAGTTGAGGCAACGAAAGTCGGCGCACTTTCAAAATCGCAGCTGACGGCGTTTCTTGATAGCAATATTTAAGCACAACATAATATAAGTCGTTATTCAGCCTCGTTATTCAGTCTGGCTCTGAGGCTAAAGTGATGAGTGCTGGTTGAAGCAGCAGTTCTGTGCTGGCGAATGGTCCAAAAAGCAGTGAAAGCCCGGGCTTTCGCTGCAAACAGGTATAAAACCATAAAAAGCGTAGACGGTTTTAAAATCGTGTGCTATATTACTCTAACTATTGAATAATTAATAAAAGCCACCAGACTTCTGGCTTTGAAATAAAAAAACAATCTTGAAATTCGGCTAATTCCAATTCCAGCCAACAAAAAATCCAATATTTTACAAACTTAAAGAGTTTTACTTTTTACAACTAATTTTCCGTCTAATCCATTCCCTCAAAAAATCCTTATTATGAATCTAACAGAACTGAAGAAAAAAGCACCTGCCGAACTTGTTGAACTTGCGCAATCCATGAAACTGGATAATCTATCCCGAGCAAAGAAACAGGATATTATTTTCGCTATATTAAAAGCCCATGCAAAGAGCGGTGAGGATATTTTTGGTGATGGTGTGCTGGAAATTCTTCAGGACGGCTTTGGTTTTTTAAGGTCGGCAGAAGGCTCATACCTTGCAGGGCCTGATGATATCTACGTTTCACCCAGTCAGATCCGACGTTTTGGTTTAAGAACCGGGGATACACTGGCAGGTAAGATCAGGCCGCCAAAAGACAGCGAACGCTATTTCGCAATGCTCAAAGTAGACACAATTAACTTTGATGCACCGGAAAATGCAAAAAATAAAATAGCTTTTGAAAACCTCACGCCACTTCACCCGGAAGAACGAATGAAGCTGGAGCGAGGCAATGGCAGTTCCGAAGATATTACAGCAAGAGTACTGGATTTAATTGTGCCCATTGGTAAGGGGCAACGTGGTTTAATTGTGTCGCCACCTAAAGCCGGTAAAACCATGATGTTAAGTAATCTGGCGCAGTCAATTGCGGCTAATCACCCAGACTGCTATCTCATTGTGCTGCTTATAGATGAGCGCCCGGAAGAAGTAACCGAAATGAAGCGGATGGTGCGCGGTGAGGTTGTATCATCAACCTTTGATGAGCCCGCCAGCCGTCATGTGCAGGTGGCGGAAATGGTTATTGAAAAAGCCAAGCGTCTGGCAGAGCACAAAAAAGATGTGGTCATATTGCTGGATTCAATTACCCGCCTGGCCCGTGCTTATAACACGGTTATTCCGTCATCAGGCAAGGTGCTTACCGGTGGTGTTGATGCCCATGCACTGCATCGCCCCAAGCGCTTTTTCGGTGCTGCTCGTAACATAGAAGAAGGTGGCAGTATTACCATTCTGGCAACCGCACTGGTCGATACCGGTTCAAAAATGGATGAAGTTATTTACGAAGAATTTAAGGGTACAGGTAATATGGAAATACACCTGGATCGTAAAATCACAGAAAAACGTATCTATCCGGCAATTAATATTAATCGTTCTGGCACGCGTCGCGAAGAAAAATTAACCAGCCCGGAAGAGCTGCAAATGATGTGGGTATTACGAAAGGTCGTACACCCAATGGACGAAATCGGTGCGATTGAGTTTATGCTTGAACGTTTGCAAGGCACAAAAACCAACGACGAATTCTTCGACCTAATGAAGAAGGGTTAATCGAGACCGTTTGCACCCAATGTGCAAACGCAGCTCGATTAACGACCCGCAGGGATGCGGGGCCGGGAGTACGGTGCCACGGAAGGCAGTATCCTTCTAAGGCAGCGACAAAGTAAAGCCCCAAATACATAAAGTCAGCTAAAAAGACCGTTTGCACCCAATGTGCAAACGCAGCTCGATTAACGACCCGCAGGGGTGAAAACGGGTAAGGCAAAGCAAAGTGTTTTGCTTTGCCCCGTTTGAACGCGCGAGGCCCTGGCGAGTGCCGGACTGCGGGGCCGGGAGTACAGCGCCACGGAGGGCCGCATTCGTTTAACCTGGAAAAATCAGTTGAATCACAAAAGTCTGCGCAAGCCCTTAGCCTTAGCCCTAAATTAATCAGTTGGATGCCATAAAGAGTGCCTCTGGGTGTGCCCATGTTGATCATTATGGGACGTAATCAAAAAGGGCGATAATGGCCAGTCCTTAGTGGTTTTTTTGATGTAGTCAGCTGTGCTCCCAGAGGTGCAATTGATGGTGTAGCGCTATTTACCGAATGGCTGAAAGCTCATTTATGAGCAAAGTAAATATGATCATGCATTTACAATATCTTTACGCGGGCAACTGATTAATTTAGGTTTATATCTTAAGGTGACGAAAGGTATCCTGACACAGGGGGAGGCGTGCCACTCGTTTTTCCGGGTTAAAGCCAGTAGCCCTGGCTAGCCCTGGCCTTGTTGAGAAAATCTACTTATTCACCGGTTATTGTCGGTTATCTTCCTGGTTCTTTATCAGGTATAGAATGAGAAAAATTGCAGGAATTCCCAGTAATGATGAATAAATGTAGAAGGCAAAATACCCGTAAGCATCAACAATAATGCCTGAGAAGCCCGCAATAATTTTTGGAAACAAGGTCATTATTGAGCTAAACAGAGCGTACTGAGTGGCGGTGTAAGCCTTGTTTGTCAGGCTGGATAAATAAGCAATAAAAACAGCACTAGCCATACCGCCTGCCAGGCTGTCGGCGCTAATAACCAGTGCGAGTATTGTTATTTCAGGCCCGGTAGTAGAGAGCAGGGCAAACAACAGGTTGCTGACAATAACCAGTAATGCGCCTACAAGTAAGGGGCGCATTATTCCAAATCGCATAACCGCAATGCCACCAATTGCAACACCTGTCATGGTCAGAAAAAAACCAAATAATTTGCTGACACTGGCAATTTCAGATTTACTAAAACCAAGGTCAAGATAAAACGGGTTAGCCATTACCGCCATTGTAATGTCGGTAATCCTGTAAGTGCCTATGAGTAATAACACTAGTAGAGCGTATTTTCCGGTGCGCCTGAAAAAATCGGCAAAGGGGCTGATAACGGCAGAGGCAAACCATTCCGTTAATTTTTGAAAAAAACCTTCAGCCTGGATTGTGCCTTCAATCTGGTTAATCAGTTTTTCTTCCTGGTCCAGTGTTTCTGCTTCTATCTGCCGTGTGGGTTCGCGAATAATCAGTGTTGTAACCAGACCGACTGCAGTAAGTGCGGCCATAGTAATATAGGCGGCCTGCCAGTTAATAAAGTCAGCGATATAGAGTGAGCCGGCACCGGCTGCCAATGTTGCAAGTCGGTATCCAAGCACGTAGGTGGCGGCCATTGAAGCCTGGTATTCTTTATCAAGTGCTTCTATGCGGTAGGCGTCAATGACGATGTCCTGAGTGGCTGAAGAGAAGGCGATAACAAGCGCAAAGAAAGCAAACAGCTGAAGATTCTGCTCAGGGGTTGTAAAGGCCAGCAAAAGCAGTCCGGCGGCAATGCCAGTCTGTGAAAAAATAAGCCAGCTTCTGCGTTGGCCTAATAACGCGCTCAGAAAGGGGAGTGGAATGCGGTCAACAACGGGAGCCCAGAGTACTTTTATAGAATACATAATGCCGATCCAGCTAAAAAAACCAATGGTGGTTCGGCTGACATCAGCGTCAGTTAGCCAGGCAGATAATGTTGAAAAAACAAGCAGAAAAGGCAGACCAGCTGAAAACCCCAGGAAAAGCATGCCGATAACCCGGGGTTTTGTATAGACGGCCAGCGATTCCTGCCAGCTGTGTTTGTGTGAGCTGTTATTTTTGTGAGAAGTCATGGGTTATGCTTTAATTCTGTGACAAAATTATTCCAGCTCATAGTCGTAGTCAATAACCAGAGGGGCATGATCTGAAAAGCGTTCATCTTTGTAAATGTGCGCTTTTTTAACGGTGTCTTTTAATTTCGGGGTTATAATCTGGTAATCAATACGCCAGCCTGTATTGTTGCTCCAGGCCTGTCCGCGATTGCTCCACCAGGTGTATTCGTAGGGTTTTTTATTGACTATTCGAAAGGCATCGACGTAGCCTACCTCGTCAAATAGTTTCGTTAGCCAGTCTCGTTCTTCGGGTAGGAATCCGGAGTTTTTCTGGTTGCTGCGCCAGTTTTTTATATCAATCTGTTTGTGTGCAATATTCCAGTCACCGCAGATGACAAACTCTCTGCGTTTGCGCTTGAGCTTGTGAAGGTGTGGCATAAACCGGTCCATAAAATCAAGCTTAACCGCCAGTCTTTCTTCTGACGATGAGCCAGAGTGCATATACAGTGATATTACGCTGAGTTTTTCAAATTGCACTTCGATATATCGACCTTCGAGATCGACGTCATGCATGCCTATTCCCATGTGTACTTTTCGGGGCTTTTGTTTGCAGTAGATAGCGACCCCACTGTAGCCTTTTTTTTCTGCATCGTGGTAATAGCTATGGTAACCGGCGGGGTGAAACTTCTCGTCTTCCAGCTGATGAAGCTGTGCTTTGGTTTCCTGAATACATACTACATCGGCACGTTGTTTTTTGAGCCACTCAAAAAAGCCTTTTCGGGCGGCCGCACGGATTCCATTGGTGTTAACTGTTATAATACGCATTCATCATATTTATTTGAAAATGGTTAAGTATTCTACCCCAGATTAAACAGGATAGTTCATGAAAGATTATCAGAAAAACTTTATCGAGCTGGCGCTGCAATACGAGGTATTGAAATTTGGCGAGTTCACGCTGAAGTCCGGTCGGCACAGCCCCTATTTTTTCAATGCGGGTCTGTTTAATACGGGCAAGGCGCTGGCAGAAATGGGGCGGTGTTATGCGCAGGCTATCGTTGAAAGCGGTGTTGAGTATGATGTTTTGTTTGGCCCGGCCTATAAGGGAATTCCGCTGGTTGCGGTGACGGCAATGGCGATGCAGATTGATCATGGTCTGGATGTGTCCTATGCGTTTAACCGTAAAGAGGTTAAAGATCATGGTGAAGGGGGTGCCATCGTCGGTTCTAAAATAGAGGGACGTGTTTTAATACTGGATGATGTTATTACCGCCGGTACAGCTATTCGTGAAGCAATTGATATTATTGATCATAATAATGGTACGGCTATTGGGGTGATGATTGCGCTGGATCGCCAGGAAAAGGGGAAGGGGGAGCGCTCAGCCGTGCAGGAGTTGCAGGATGACTATGGTCTGGATGTTTTTAATATTATTGGTATGGAGCAGTTGATTCAGTTTTTGAAGGACCGGGGCGATGAAGAAATGTTGGATGCTATGCAATTTTATCGGACTCAGTATGGTGTGATGGGCTGACCTGTCGGCTCTTTATGGGATAAATGTACTTCGCAAACTTGATTTCCGGTGGTTGATGTTTGGTTTTATTTAAAATGCGCTGTTTTTTCGATTTGTGCCTCTCTTTTCAGCAGAAAAGCCGCTAATAGGTGTATATACTTGTACGGATCTACCTGCTCATGAACCGGGCGCTGCTGTTCGATGTGTTGAGAGGTCTGTAATAACTGTTTTAAGGGCTAGTGAAAAATATTTTGATGATTAAGGCAATATTGAGGCAACTTCTGCTGGTGGGGATTCTGAGTGTTATGTTACAGAGCCTGGCATATTCAGAGGGGCTGAAAAAGTGGCTGGATGAAAAAGGCCAGGTTCATTATGGCGATCGTGTGCCGGCGCAATACCTGAGGAAAGAGCATTCGGAGCTTAACTCGCAGGGTGTGATTGTGCATACAACCCAAGCACTAAAAACGGAAATAGAAGAGAGCGAAGAAAAAAAGCGACAGGCAATACAGCTTGAAATTAAAAAAGCGCAAATGATTAAGGCGCGCAAGCAAATGCTGCGAGACAGGGTGCTGCTGGATACGTTTACAACTGAAAAAGATCTGGTTATTGCCAGAGATGCACGTATTGAAGCGCTGGATTCTCAGATTTCCCTGGCTAAAACGCTGATTAGTCATGATACGACAAAGCTGCAAGGGATTAAAAAGCGCATTAAACGAATAAGGGATTCAAAGCGCGAGCCGCCTGAAAACCTGCTTAAAAGCGAACGCTCTGTTAGTCGGCAGCTGGAGAATAATCACAGCTATATTAAGGAGAAAAGTGCTGAGCGAAGTGAAATTTTGCGGGTTTTTGACGAAGACGTTAAACGCTTTCGTGAGTTAAAGGCAAAGAAAGCGACAGTACCGCGTAAATAGGTGCTCTGTTCTGATGCTTCTCGCGCCCCTCTGTGTCAGGCGAGGCGGTATTAAAAAAGAAGTCAATTCTCTTCAGTGCTTATAAAAAAGCAAATTCATAGCTGACCATGTCGCTGCCGGGGTCCTTAATTTCCAGATTAATATTAACCGGGGTTTCGGGCTGCATTTTTGATATTTCCTCTGCAGGAATTCCGAGGTATTCATCGGCAAAGAAACGTCGGGCAGCGATGGTTTCGCCCCTGACATTTTCAAAGCGCAGCTCGATGATGGGGTATTCCTGTTCGTAATCCGCCTGGTTCACAATGCTGGCTGAAACCATTAACGCATTTTCTGTATTGGGGTGAGTAAAAATATTTTTGCTGCTCAGCACAATGAGGCTGATGTCTTTAGGTGCTGGCAGGGTGCACCCGGTTAGCTTACAGCTGAATTCATATATGGGGCGTATACCTGAAACTTTTATCAGATTGTCGCGATTGTAGTAGGCGTACTGGAATATGCCGGTAGCAATGCCGGCAAGAATGCTCAGTGTCAGGAAGAGGGTTGCAGAGTGGCTGAAGTGGGCCGTGCTCTGTCTGCTTTCGGCGCGCAGTTCTGGCGGGATAACATCGGCAACCTGAGGTTTTGACTCTTCTTGCTCATCTTCTGCTGCGTTATTGATGCTATCCGGGGCTGCGTCGGCAGCTGTGCTCAGATCCAGTCCCAGACTTGAACCCATGGCCAGAGTCAGTGTCGAGTCATGCTCAGAACTGTTTTGATTGTCGGGATTGAAGGCCGCTTCATCTCTGGCTTCAGGAACAGGTTCTGGCTCGGCTGTTACATCATCTGTTGTGCCCAATATTTCTTCAGGGCCCGGGTAAGAGATTAGTTTGTATGGATTGTCTGCCGTAAAAATAGCCTGGCAATGCCCGCAACGAAGTTGACCGCCGGCCTGTTCTAACTCATCTTCACTAACATTAAATACAGTGTGGCAGTGTGGGCATTCTGTTTGCATAATGGGCTATCTTTTTTCCCCTGTCACTCGAACCCAGTCGCCTTTCAATTTAACTGGCTCCAGATTAAACCAGGGTGCGTAGGCTTTAATTATTTTCTCTGACTGTGACTCAAGTATACCGGATAATACAATATATCCGGCAGGTTTGCAGTAGCCGGATAGCTGTTCGGCCAGTTCTGTCAAAGGTCCGGCCAGGATATTAGCCAGCACGATATCGTAAGTGTTGCGTGATTGTTCAGCTGGCATATCATCGACTAAATATAATTTTAGCTTATTATTTACCTTATTGGCCAGTGCATTGTCGCTGCTGGCCGTTATTGCCTGCGGGTCAATGTCTGTGGCGTCGCAATGTGTCGCACCCAGCAGTAGAGCGGCAATAGCCAGTACACCAGAACCGCAACCAAAATCAAGTATCTGTTTGTTGTTAATCGTGGCAGCGTCCAGCCATTCAAGGCAGAGAGCGGTTGTTGGGTGGGTGCCGGTGCCAAAAGCCAGGCCGGGATCAAGCATTAAATTTATGGCATTGGGTTCTGGTGGCGCTATGTGTTTGGGGCAAACCCATAGGCGCGAACCAAATTGCATGGGTTTATAATCGTCCATCCATGCACGCACCCAGTCTTTGTCTTCCAGCGCTTCGATTTTGATGGACGACAGTCCTTCTGACCCTGCGATGACGCTCTGTTTTAAGGCTTTTGTGTTGATGTCTGCGTCAAACAGCCCTGTCAGTATAATGTTTTCCCATAAGGGGGTTTGGCCGGGCAGGGGTTCTAATACGGGTTTGTCTTCAGCGTCACTAAAGGTGACGGAAAGCGCGCCGGCATCAAGCAAGGCCTGTTCTGCTTTATCGCTATTTCGTTTATCGGTTTGCAGTATTAATTGTATCCAGGGCATTTTTTTTATTACTGAGTCACAGGAAGTACAGGTTGTTTTTATACGCCTGTGACAAAGTTTTCGAGGTTATGAAATCCCCAGTTTTTTCTCAAGGTAGTGGATATTGGCACCGCCGGCCTGGAAGTTGGTATCCTGCATAATGTCCATTTGCAGTTGTTTATTGGTGTTAATTCCATCAATAACCATTTCAGAGAGTGCGCCCTGCATACGTGCAATGGCCACATCGCGGGTGTCTCCATGGCAGATCAGCTTGCCTATCATGGAGTCATAATGTGGCGGCACGTTATAGCCGGCATAAATATGGGATTCAACCCGCACCCCGGGTCCACCGGGAGGGTGATAGCGAGTAATCAGACCGGGTGATGGGATAAAGGTTTTATGGTGCTCAGCATTAATCCGGCATTCAATTGCATGGCCACGCAGCTTAATGTCTTCCTGCTTTAAGCGTAATGGTACGCCGGAGGCTATGTATAGTTGCTCTTTTACGATATCAACACCGGTCACCATTTCTGTGACCGGGTGCTCTACCTGTACACGGGTATTCATTTCGATAAAATAAAACTCATCGTTTTCGAATAAAAATTCGAATGTGCCGGCTCCCCGATAGTTTATGGCAATGCAGGCATCAACGCAGACCGCACCAATTCTGTCGCGCATCTCCTGAGTGATGCCAGGGGCGGGGGCTTCTTCAACCACTTTCTGGTTGCGGCGCTGCATGGAGCAATCGCGTTCTCCCAGGTGGACGGCATTACCCTGTCCGTCCGAGAGCACCTGAATTTCTACATGTCGTGGATGTTCAAGGTATTTTTCCATATAGACGGTATCGTTACCAAAGGTTGCACCGGCTTCCGCTTTAGTCATGGCAATGGAATTGATCAGTGTGCTTTCAGTGTGCACAACCCGCATGCCGCGGCCACCGCCACCGCCAGATGCCTTGATAATAATCGGATAACCTATTTCTTTGGCGATGCGTAAATTCGTTTCAGAATCGTCCCCCAGTTCACCGTCCGAGCCAGGTACACAGGGAACGCCGGATTTTTGCATGGTTTCAATCGCAGCGACTTTATCTCCCATGGTGCGAATTGAATCCGGGTGTGGGCCAATAAAAATAAAACCACTGTCTTCAACCCGTTCAGCGAAATCGGCATTTTCGGATAAAAAACCATAGCCGGGGTGAATTGCCATGGCATCAGTGACTTCCGCAGCACTGATAATGGCGGGAATGTTCAGGTAGCTTTGCAGGGAAGGCGCGGGACCTATGCAGACTGATTCATCTGCCAGGCGCACATGTTTTAAATCGCGGTCGACTTCTGAGTGAATGGCAACGGTTTTGATGCCCATTTCACGACAGGCCCGCAGTATGCGCAGGGCTATTTCTCCGCGATTAGCTATGACTACTTTTTCGATCATAATAATGGACTATTCAATTATAAAAAGAGGTTGACCAAACTCGACAGGCTGACCGTCATCAACCAGAATGGCTTTTACTTTGCCTGATTTATCGGCTTCAATCTGGTTCAGTATTTTCATCGCTTCAATAATGCACAGCGTGTCACCTTCAGAAACCGTTTGCCCTACATCTGTAAAGGGTGTGGCACCGGGTGAGGCGGAACGATAAAAAGAGCCAACCATGGGCGAGGTTATTTTGTGGCCTGATATTTCTGGCTCTGCTGCAGGCTCATCAGCTGCCGGTGCGGCAGCAGGTACAGCAGCGGCCATTGCCGGTGCTGCCATAAATTGCTGTGGGACCATAGGTGCTGCAACAGTGGTTTGCTGTCTGGAAATACGGACAGATTCTTCGCCTTCTTTTATTTCAATTTCAGCAATGCCGGATTCATCCAGCAGCTCAATCAGTTTTTTTATTTTGCGTATATCCATGTTTGTGATACACCTTATGTTAGTTGTTCGTGGGCTGCTCTCAGGGCAAGCTGATAGCCATGGGCGCCTAAGCCTGAAATTACGCCCTGCGCAATATCAGAAAAATACGAGTGTTTACGGAAAGCATCTCTGGCATGCACATTGGACAGATGCAGCTCAATGAAGGGTATGCTTACACTGCTTAATGCATCCCGTAATGCCACACTGGTGTGCGTAAAAGACGCAGGGTTAATGATGATATAACGGGTGCCATCGGTCATTGCGGCGTGCACCCGGTCAATTAACTTAAATTCCTGATTGCTTTGCAGGTGAGAAAGGCTATGCCCCAGAGTTTCAGCCAGTGCGGTCATCTCAGTGATGATGTCTTCCAATGTCTGATTGCCATAGTGTTCCGGTTCACGGGTGCCAAGCAGGTTCAGGTTTGGGCCATTAATGACGAGAATTTGAGCCATGGAAGTCTATTTTTTATCGCAGAGATGAATTGTGGTGAATTGTGCTACTAATTTATGATGATGTCTACATAATTTAACTCAATCACCGCTAAATCGCTGGAGATCGATGCACTTTTTTTTGCAGTTATGAACGGTGTCACAGTGCTGGCAGGGTAACTATATGTGCCTGGATAGAGCATTGAGTGGTGTTATGGAAAATCCGACTAAAGTAAGGGTTTGATGATATCTTCAACCTGAGCTTTGCTGAGCTCACCGATGTGGGTTTTGATAATAGTACCATCGCGGTTAACAAATACAGAGAAGGGCAGTGCGCCCATTCGGTTGCCATAGTCGCGGGACAGTTGCAGTCCCGCGTGATCCGCGGCCATTAGCGGATAATTTACCCCCATGGTGTCTGCAAAATCACGAACCGAATCCTCATCGTCCAGCGCAATACCAAGCACTTGAAGTCCCTGCTCTGCATATTGATTTTGCAGCTCAATAAAGGCGGGCATTTCTTTTTTGCAGGGGGGACACCAGGTGGCCCAGAAATTCACTAGCAGCACTTTGCCGTTCCACTCATCAATGTTTCGCATTTGCCCTTCGATATCCTTTAGCTCAAAAGCGCCACGTTGACTGCCGACCACACTGTTTTCTACCTGTGTTTTAGGCATAATGGGAGGTAATTGGCGACTGTCATGCTGTAAGTAGCGTTGCAGGCCAAATCCTGCGCCGCCTGCAATAATAAGGATCAGTGCAATTTGAGTAATGAATTTCATAGCTGGGTTATCTTATATCTACGAGTCTGACTGTGTTCTTAGGCAGGTAATAAAAAAATTTAAATTTCGGGGCGAGGCCCCGTTCTCTGTCTCTATAAATGTCGCGTCGACCATTAAGGTATAGTTAATGATCAATACGGCAATTTATAGTGGTATATCGCTATTTACTGTAGTTTAAATGCTTTTTTAACATGTGCACTAAACTTTTCAGCTGGCATATAGCCTACCACACGATAGCTTTTAAGTTCTTCGCTTTGGCGGTTATAAAACATGATTGAAGGCGGGCCAATAATATTAAAGTGCTTATAAAGGGCCTTGTCCTGTTCATCATTTGCAGTGACATCAGCCTGCAATAGCACAATGCCTTTAAGTGCGGCTTTTACTGCGGGGTCTTCAAAGGTCAGGCTTTCCATTTCCTTGCATGAGACACACCAGTCGGCATAAAAATCGAGCATGACATTCTTATTCTGTGCCTTAGCCTCTTTGAGAGCGGCATTTAAGCCTTCCATGCCTTTAATTTTTTTAAATTGCAGGTGGCTTTGTTGTTGTGTGTGTTCTGCACCGCCGCTGCTAATGCCTTTAAGTGGTGATAGTAGATTGCTGCTGCCGGAGGCCGCGCCCAGCATTAAAATCACCCCGTAAACAAACATGATGAGTCCCCAGCCTTTCCAGAAGCGGCTCCAGCCCGAAGCGCCTTCTTTTATCTGCTCAAAGGCCCCCATATAAATCGCCGGGATAATCAGCAGGGCGGCACTCAGTAGCATCACAACTTCAGCCGACACAATGCTGCGAATCATCCAGATAGCCACCGCCAGTAAGGAAATACCAAAAACCGCCTTTACAGCATCCATCCAGGCACCTGCTTTGGGTAGCAGCTTGCCGGCGGAAGTACCAATGATAATCAGTGGTGCACCCATACCGAGACTAAGGGAAAACAGTGCAATACCACCAAAGATCGGGTCACCGGTCTGTGAAATAAACAGCAGTACGCCAAACATCGGTGCAGCGACACAGGGACCTACGATGACCGCTGACAGAAGCCCCATAATAACGGCACCGCTTAACGAGCCGCTTTTTTGCTTGTTGCTGACATTGGTCAGGTGGTTCTGTATAAAGGCGGGCATCTGCAGTTCATAAAAGCCGAACATGGCCAGAGATAAAACAACGAATACGCCGGCAAAGCTGGCCAGTATCCAGGGAGTTTGCAGCATAACCGCCAGGCTTTCACCTGTGAGGGCTGCGGCGACACCTGCCGCAGTATTAATTGAGGCCATACCAAGCACATAGGCTACGGATAATGAAAAGCCTCGCCGAGTGCTGATTTCCTTGCCCTGTCCAACAATAATGCTGGACAGAATGGGGATCATTGGGAAAACGCAAGGCGTAAAGGCGAGCAGTAAGCCAATGCCGAATAAAGTGATCAGGCTGATCCAGACGCTGCCGTTTTCCAGTAGATTGGCTATCTGGTCCTGCTCTGAAACATGCTCATCCGTGCCTGTATCTGTGGTTGAGCTGCTCGCCTGTGAGGGGGAGATTGTGCTGGCATTTGCCGCGCTAAAAGGCGATATGTTCAGAGTGATTTTCTTGGTGATCGGGGGGTAGCAGATACCGGATACTTCCGAGCACCCCTGGTACTTCACCTTGAAACTGGCGTTTTTGATGCCATCTTGAGAGTTATCAATGGCTAGAGATGCTTTTGCCTGATGGTGAAAGACGTAAATATCGCCAAAAAATTCATCTTTTTTGAATTCGCCCTGATCAACGACATGGTTGGATGTTGTGAACGGGCTGCCATCAGCGGCTATTATTTTTGTTTTGTCGCGATACATGTAATGGCCATCGGCGATGACCCATTCAGCGTAAACTCGACCATTTTCGGTGTATGTTTTGAGAACAAAGGCGTCATCTGGGTCGAGAATTTCATCTTCTCCGCCCAGGCTTTCGTTCAGGCCGATACCCTCATTCAGTTCATTGACTGAATTAAATGGGTTGGCAGCAAAAGCCGACTGAATAAATAAAGAGAGCAATATCAGTGAGATACTGAATAATCGTGACAATTGAAGAGACATTACCTGCATCCGTTAATGTTTTGTGTATGGGGGTTTAGAACTTTATTATACCTATAAGTTCTTAAATTATAGAGCCTCTCAATTTTTTGAGGTGCTCTATCGTCTTAGTGTATTATTGATGCCTGTACTTAAGGCTTTCTTAATGATGTATTGAGCTCGCCTGTTTTGCACTGATAACATGATCTTGTTCGCAAATTCATGAGTCGGCTGCGAGGCGGGTGTGACAGGTTAACAACAGAGAATTAAAGAGAAAATAATGACTAAATTCTGGCCGGTACTATTTCTGGTGATACCGATAATAGAGGTTTATCTTCTAATAGAGGTGGGTGGCTTTATAGGCGCTGGATGGACGATTCTGCTGGTGGTGCTGACGGCGGTTGTTGGCGTAAACCTGTTGCGCCAACAGGGGCTGAGTACATTAATGCGGGCGAATCGTGTCATGTCCCAGGGGCAGCTGCCGGCAATGGAAATGATGGAAGGGTTGTTTCTTGCGGTGGGTGGTGCTTTGCTGATTACCCCTGGCTTTTTTACCGATGCGATTGGTTTTATCTGTCTGCTGCCCTTTACCCGTCGTGCAATTATTCGGTATATGCTCTTGAATTCTACTTTCGTAGCCTCATATAGCCATCATCAAGAAAACCCGGGGCGCAAAGACAGTCACACCATTGAAGGTGAGTTTCACCGGGAAGATTAACGCTTTCTGAAACAGTCAGATATTGCTGTTTTCAGAGTGAGTTGATCTTTGAGTATGATTTTCATTATTCACCTGAATTTGAAAAGTTAGTATTACTGACTTGACTCGTTGCGCCCTATGACTATTATTAGCACTCACTATATGTGAGTGCTAAAACAATTTTACGAGGATAAAATCTAATGAATATTCGCCCATTACAAGACCGTGTGGTCGTAAAACGTATGGAAGAAGAGCGCACCAGTGCTGGTGGTATCGTTATTCCTGATTCAGCAACGGAAAAACCTTCACGTGGTGAAGTTTTAGCTGTGGGTAACGGCAAAGTAACGAGTAATGGTGATGTTCGCCCATTAGATGTAAAAGCGGGTGATCAGATATTATTTGGCAAATATGCAGGTACTGAAATCAAAATTGACGGTGAAGAAGTCCTGATAATGCGTGAAGAAGATATTCTGGGTGTGTTCGAAGGTTAGTTGTATGAGTCGCTGAGATCGTAAAATTATAGGCTCAGCACCCTCAAATAAACGCGATAAAAACAAACCCTGTAAATTAAAGATTAAAATATGAGGATATTATAATGTCTGCAAAAGAAGTCCGCTTTGGTGATGATGCGCGAAGCCGCATGGTCAATGGTGTCAATATACTGGCAAATGCCGTAAAGGTTACGCTGGGGCCTAAAGGCCGTAATGTTGTTTTAGATAAGTCATATGGTGCGCCAACCGTAACAAAAGACGGTGTATCTGTAGCGAAAGAAATTGAACTGGAAGACAAGTTCGAAAACATGGGCGCACAGATGGTTAAAGAAGTCTCTTCCCAGACATCTGATGTTGCCGGTGATGGTACAACCACTGCAACTGTGTTGGCTCAGGCGATTGTTCGCGAAGGTATGAAATCAGTTTCTGCGGGTATGAACCCAATGGACCTGAAACGTGGCATAGATAAAGCGATTACCGCAGCCGTTGAAGAGCTGCAAAAATTATCCAAGCCCTGCAAGGATAATGCGTCGATTGCACAGGTTGGTACTATCTCTGCAAACACGGATAAAAACATCGGTGACATTATCGCCGAAGCAATGGAAAAGGTATCAACTGAAGGTGTTATTACGGTTGAAGAAGGTACATCTCTTGATAATGAGCTGGATATCGTAGAAGGCATGCAGTTTGATCGTGGCTATCTCTCGCCTTACTTTGTAACCGACCAGCAAAACATGACGGCTGAATTGGATAACCCGTATATCCTGTTATTTGATAAGAAAATCACCAATATCCGTGATTTGTTACAGATACTGGAAGGTGTTGCAAAAGCCAGTCGCCCATTACTGATTATTGCTGAAGATGTAGAAGGTGAGGCACTGGCAACACTGGTCATTAACAGCATGCGCGGCATCGTTAAAGTGGCTGCGGTTAAGGCGCCTGGTTTTGGTGATCGTCGTAAGGCGATGTTACAGGATATTGCGGTTTTAACTGCTGGACAGGTTGTTTCAGAAGAGGTCGGTCTGTCGTTAGAGAAAACCACGCTGGAAGAGCTGGGTTCTGCGAAGAGAGTAACGGTGACTAAAGAAGCCACAATTATTATTGATGGCGCGGGTTCTGCTGGTGATATCAATGATCGTGTTACACAGATTCGTGCTCAGATAGAAGAATCATCATCTGACTATGACAAGGAAAAGCTGCAGGAGCGTATGGCCAAGCTGGCTGGCGGTGTTGCGGTTATTAAAGTCGGTGCGGCGACTGAAGTTGAAATGAAAGAAAAGAAAGACCGTGTTGATGATGCATTACATGCAACCCGAGCGGCGGTAGAAGAAGGTGTTGTGCCTGGCGGCGGCGTTGCGCTGGTTCGTGCCTGTGCTGCAATATCCAAACTTAAAGGTGATAATCATGACCAGGACGTAGGCATTGCGATTGCCAAACGTTCAATGGAAGAGCCTTTACGTCAGATCGTGAAAAACGCGGGCGAAGAAGAGTCTGTTGTATTGAACAATGTTGCGGAAGGCAAGGGTAACTTTGGTTATAACGCGGGCTCTGGCGAGTATGGCGATATGATTGAAATGGGTATTCTTGACCCAACAAAAGTGACCCGTTCGGCATTGCAGAATGCGGCATCCGTTGCAGGTTTGCTGATTACAACGGAATGTATGATTACCGATATACCTCAGGAAACTGCCGCCGCTGCGCCTGATATGGGTGGCATGGGCGGTATGGGTGGCATGGGCGGCATGATGTAAATCGCGTCTCTCAAGGTCGTTTAGTGCTAAAGAGCCCGGCTGTTTCAGTCGGGTTTTTTTATGTAAAAATATTTGCTTGAGTGCTGTGTGAAGTTGCAGTTTGCGAATTGTAGACTAAGGATTATTGCATTATGCAATTATATTCGTCAGGCTAAAACAGTTGATATTATATAAGTTGTTGATTTTATTGAATATTGAGTTTATGGCACAGTGTCTGCAGTATATAATGCTAAATGAATACATTAACCGTCAATAGCGACAGGTTCTAGTGTATAGAAAAGTTTCCAGAGCAGTAAATTGGATTTTAATTTAAGATTTTAGAAAGCAACCACGCTGATGCTTAGATGCACGGAATCGCATCGCTCTTTTTATTTACAGTCAGGCTATTTCTGTCTGGCCCAATATGATTAAACCGCCTACTTATGGCGGACCCAATCAGCATCAATAAAATGATCGAGAAAACTCAGCCCATAACAGACTATGTTTTCTCTGTCTATCTCAGTACAGTAACAAACCCGACCACTGGCTGAATGCATTGCCTCCCGGTTTTTTACAATGTCTATCTGCACCATTTCATCTAACCTGAATTAATCCGTTGGACGGCCATAAAGTGTGCTCCCAGGTGTGCAATTTAGGGTGCAGCAGCATCACCGAACGGTAACTAACATTCTCAAATACTTACAGTACATTTGTGCAGTTAACTGATTAATTTAAGTTTAAATCATAATTGTCATGGCTTGAAAGGCACAGTCCCCCGCGGCTGATATTGATGATCCTGTATTCTTTTCTGGCAGAGGTGCCAGCTGGGGCTATGCAGCAGTACAGTGCAGTTTGTTGCTGTGATTCTTGTGTCGCGTTGTTGCATATTATATTCCCATTTTGTTATTGCCGACCGTTATTTTTCCAGGCTCAGGCAGTTATGCAGTGTGAGGGCGGTTTGTTGCATGAGCTTAAAATAGTGCTGCTTACCCGCGGGTATCTGTGAGCCGGCTGGATCAAGGGGAGCAAATTTAAGCGGCATACCTTCAGCAAGCGTTTTAAGTAATGGGGGGATATTGGGGGGCTCATAAAAGATACATTGTATATTTTCTATTCTTATAAGGGCTCGAAGCTCTTTAACTCGCTTAATACCTGGGGTGTGTTCAGGGCTACTGGTAACAAAGTGCGACTGATTCAGGCCGTTTTCAATTTCAAAATACTGGTAAGCATCGTGATACATCAGAAAAGGTTTATTTTTCAGGTCACTTAGCAGGCCCGCGTTGGCTTTACCCAGCGTTTCCAGTTTTATCAATAAAGCGCTTAAGTTGCTCTGGTAATGTGCTGCGTTTCGTGGGTCCAGCTTACTTAGAGTGTCTGCTGCATAGCGACTGAATAATATTGCGTTGTTTATGGATAACCAGGCATGCCCGTCAATACTGTTACCAGCATGAGAGTGTTTGTCTGTACTGCGGGCCGGCAGCATTTTTATGTCCGGGGAGTCAGACAGTTGAATAAAACGCAGCTTGTCGCGGGTGTTTTTTAGCGCAGGCACAAAACTTTCAATGTTGTCGTTGCTGTAAAAAAATACATCAGCCTGATTGAGCTGGCGCTTCTGGGAGGGGCGAAGTTGAAAATGATGGGCAGACTGTTCCTGTGACATCAGTAAGCCGGGTGTGCTGATACCGTCGGTGATATTGCTCACGAGGGAGTGCAGCGGTTTAATGCTGGCCAGTACTCTGGGTGTATCCGCAAATGCGCTGTGACATATAAAGAAAATGAAAAAGCAGCAATTGAGAAGGCTGTTAAATATACTGGGAAGTGTTCGGGCAGGCATCGATTTATGGTATGGTGAATAGTTATTTTATTGTAGTTTACAGCTCAAAAATCACCGGTCAATTATTGATTAACTATGAATGCATATTTATTAAAAGCGGAGCATGTCAGCCTGAAATTTAATCAACGGCAAATACTGGATGATGTGAGCCTAAGCATAAAAGCCGGTGAGATTGTGACCCTGATTGGCCCTAACGGCTCAGGAAAAACCTCATTAGTTAAGGTGCTGCTGGGCTTAAGTCCTATAGATCAGGGAGCGCTGCAGAGAAAAGAAGGTCTGATCATCGGTTATATGCCACAGAAACTGCATATAGATGCGATACTGCCCATGAGTGTGAAGCGGTTTCTAAGCATGGGTATTAAGGCCAGTAGTGATGAAATGCAGCAGGTGTCGAGTGTCACAGGTGCAGAGAAACTATTAGATCAGCCGGTTCAGTCTGTTTCAGGCGGTGAGTTTCAGCGGGTATTGCTGACCCGTGCGCTGCTAAGAAAGCCGGATTTACTGGTGCTGGATGAACCGGCTCAGGGTGTGGATATAAACGGGCAGCAGCAGCTTTATCAGCTCATTTCAAAAATCAGAGATGACTATGGTTGTGGTGTGCTGATGGTGTCCCACGACCTGCATCTGGTGATGGAGGCAACTGATCAGGTGTTGTGTCTGAATACACATATTTGCTGTTCAGGCCACCCGGAGGCGGTGAGCAAGCACCCTGAATACCTGAAACTTTTTGGTTCATCACTTGATGGTATGGCGGTATATACCCATCGCCACAATCACAGTCATGACTTAAGTGGTGATGTGGTGGCCTGTGAAAGGCAGGGCTGCAGGCATAATCATGGATGAATTTATTGTTCGGGCATTGCTGGCGGGCTTGCTGGTGGTTCTGATGTCGGGGCCATTAGGTTGTGTGGTGGTCTGGCGCAGAATGGCGTACTTTGGCGATGCTCTCTCCCACTCCGTGTTGCTGGGTATCTCACTGGCTTTGATGGCGGATGTTAATCCACTGCTGGGCGTGATCTTTATCGGCATTGTGCTGAGTTATCTGTTACTTAAAATGCAGTCTAAAAAAGACCTGTCCAGCGATACCGTTCTGGGGATTCTATCTCATGGCGCGCTGGCGGCAGGTCTGGTCATCATGGCAATTATGCAGTCAAGCGGGCAGAGAATTGATCTGATGGCCTATTTGTTTGGCGATATCCTGTCGGTTAGCTGGGTGTATATTGGCTGGCTAAGTCTGATATGTGTCTCAGTGCTGACTGCTTTTTATTTTATCTGGCCATCAATACTGGCTCTGGCGGTTAGCGAAGAGCTGGCCAGGAGCGAAGGCGTTGCGGTTGATAGAGTGCAACTGCTGTTTATGTTGCTCATGGCGGTTGTCATTGCCGTGGCCATGAAAATTGTGGGCATTATTTTAATCACCGCGCTACTGATTATTCCCGCTGCAGGAGCCAGACGATTTGCTTCGTCCCCCGAAATAATGGCGATATATGCCACCGTGTTCGGGCTGGTGTCGGTGGTGGGTGGTGTGCTTGCGTCAATGCAGTGGGACACACCAACCGGGCCATCTATTGTGCTGGTTTCGGTGTTATTATTTTTTATATCAAGGTTGAAATCGGTGTGTTTTTCATAGAAATAATTCAGCATAAAAAGGAAGGTCGTTTATGGAATATATTATAGAGTTGGTGCTTGCGAATACGGATAACGTAATTTCACGGGGCTATATATTGCCTGTGCTGTTGTTTGTGTCTGTTGTAAGCGGTGTCACCGGCATTATGATGAAAAAATTTGGCACCCAAGCGCGAGAAACTGGAGCGATGATTAACGGAATGCTGGTTTTTATAATAATCAGCTTCATATTTTTCTGGAATTTAAAGTTTTTTGGTTTTTCCGTGCTTGCGTATATTCTTGGAATAAATATATTTCTTGTGGTTTATCTTGTTTATAAAAGTAGGCCATATTTTAAAAATCTGGATGAATTTTCAAAGAACGGGATCGTTTTAGGACCGCCAATAAAAGCAGACAAAACACATCGCATTCAATTAGATGGTTGCCAACTGGTTATGCTCTTGCCGGAACAAAACAGTTTTAAACAAAATAATTTTCGGGGTACTGAAGTGCAGACTGATAAATATCAGTCTGCTGATTATTTGATGCCTGAAGAGAAGATTTTTTTTGTGCAAAAATGGCATTATTTTAATCCTAAGGGAGATTCAATATCAGAAGTTGAACTGGATGTCAGTGTTCAGAAAATGCAAGATTACGCGCCCTTAAATAATGTAATGAATTTAAATTTAGCTGCATCCCATTATTTATTTTCTAAATTCATGCACCCGAGGGATTATCGTGTGTTTGAAGGAAGCAGTAAAACAGTTTTGTTGAACTGGAAAAACAGCTACCTTAAAGGGTGTAATGTAATCAGTTACCAGCTTAATAATGGCAGGGCTTATCAATATCAGAATGTATTGCATATTGCTATAGGTGATGGGCTAATGTTAACGCTGAATGCAAAGTGTAATTATCATTCCGACTGGTTAGGTCAGCTTTGCGATGGTTTTGTTAAAATGATATTAAGCGAATGGAAGCTTGAGTTGTTTGAAAATGAGCATAAGCAAGAAGATATGTCAGGAAATAAAGTGTTTTCACCTGCTTTTGATGCGTTCGAGTTTATTCTGCCCGAATCAGGTGAGTATAAAGTAGAATTAAGAAGCAGGGCGAAAGACCCACTGGAATGGTTTGTGTTTGAAAACTCAGACGTTTACTATCCGTGGTTTGAAAATCAATATGAGAAAATAGAAAAAGAGTACGATGAAAAAATACAGGCTTATATAAGAAATAGCATATCGTTGCTTTTGCAGAAGCGTAGCAGTGGAGATAACAAATGAGCGTATATGAGGCTGTGAATAAAATAAAAGGATTGAACATTAGGCGTGCTATTAATATAAAAAATCGGCTGATGATGTTAGATGAGAAGGCGGCTGATTTTGCAATAAATGTCCCGTTGGTAGAAAGCTATAAAAATAGAAAAAATGACTCGGTTAATATTGATCACAGTGACGGGTATGAGCTGAATGATAATGTTTTTCAGGCATTTCCCTGTCTGAATATAGAGCGTTTTCGCTGGTTTGTTGAATTACCTGCTGAAATGCGAGGAAGTGATAGCCATTCATATTTTTCAATTAATATTGATGTGCTGCGAATGAACGATGGTTTTGAGGATGTCTTCAGAAGTGATGTGTTTGAAGGTGCTAATAAACGTGATATGTATAACAACTGGGGGGCTGGTGGTTATAAATTTGACTATGAGTCCGCTATTAACTGGCGTTATCAGAGTATTAATAATACACAATGGTTGTGTTACCAGACAGAGCACGAAGGGTGTTCAGTAAAAAATAAGAGTGGTGAGCTGTTTTTTAATGAAACATTCACAGCGCCGGTTACAAAAAATCATATTCTAAAAATTAATTTTAATTTGAGCCTTTATTGTGACAGTCGTGCTCGGGAGTCAATCTTAAAATACATAGTTAGTGTGCAGAAATTTATTATGAAGTCTGTGTTTTTAGAATTAAGTGATGAGCAAAGTAAAAAATATAGCATAAGTCGAGATTCAAACCTTGATATAAAGCCGTCATTAAGCCATGAAAAAACAGTATGGATTGAAAGGCCTTTGCCCTATATTGGCGATATTGCAGATGAGCTCGGTGTTCAGGAAGCGTTAATAGAGCCCGATATGTCTGCTGAACTCAATATGTTCAGTACTGATTACTCTGGTTATTATGATTATCTTGATGACAGCCTGATATATTCACCTTTTAATCATGATGAGAGTAATGCTGGGCTGGAAATCCCTGTTGCTAAAGATGCGGACAACCCTGTTATTAAAGAAGCATTCAGAAAGCAGAAAAAACTCGCAGAACAGATGCGCAAAACCCTGAGCTCGCATCTCGTTTTTAGCAAATAAAGAAAATAAAACAAATGGCCTTTCAGAATGTGTGGAATATATTGTTGTCGGGTTTTGTTTTTTGGTAGACATATCTGTTAAATAAAAATACTATTTTAATCAGTAGCTTAGATGTGTTTTGTTTAAGAGATACGCGCTATTTGTATTGGATAAGCAGTCGGGATTGATATAGATCAACCGTGTGTATTTGTTAATATATTAATATATTAACTTCTTTATATGGCTGCACTGTTTTATATGGTTTTAGTGATTAGAAAAATAACGGCTCTGCTATTAATTTCAGCAATAATGAGTGTTTCAGTTTTTGC
>UOFI01000169.1_pt1 | contig 24764 bp, 19 predicted proteins | sample 1988361 | NCBI WGS metagenome assembly UOFI01 (sample SAMEA4712194, study PRJEB27164) | hydrothermal vent metagenome | biome: marine basaltic hydrothermal vent biome; feature: marine hydrothermal vent; material: mineral | place: Pacific Ocean | collected 2011-06-14/2011-07-23 | depth 1689 m
GCAGGGGCAGGGGCAGGGGCAGGGGCAGGGGCAGGGGCAGGGGCAGGGGCAGGGGCAGGGGCAGGGGCAGGGCATAGGCAGGGGCAGGAGGCAGGAGGCAGAGGCAGGAGGCAGAAGCCCCCCACACTGGTTCCCAGGCTCTGCCTGGGAACCCATACGTGCGCAGCTCTGCTGCATGAGCTAAATATGCTAATGCAAAACAGGCCATAAGCGGATATGATGTGCGGCTTACATTTCATACTGTGATCACCGTGAAATAAAACCTTCATCACAAAAGAAATAAACAGATTTATTAGAATGCACGGTTATTTGATTATTGCAGCGCTGCAAAACAGGTGTATAAATGAACTTTAGCTGGCCGGTGCGAGTCTATTACGAGGATACCGACACCGGTGGTGTGGTCTATTACGTGAATTATCTGAAATTTATGGAACGCGCGCGCACGGAATATTTACGTCATCTGGGGTTTGAGCAGGACCAGTTAATCAGGCAGCAGAATATTGTTTTTGCGGTACGTTCCGTTCAGCTGGAGTACAATAGCCCGGCGCGGTTTAACGACCATTTGACTGTGACGGCCAGAATTATTGAACAAAAAAAAGTAAGTATGTTATTTGAACAAAAAATTTCCCGTATTACTCAACCAGATCATATTCTTTGTCAGGGGCAGGTCCGCGTGGCCTGCCTGCAGGCCGATACCTTTAAGCCTGTCGCTGTGCCCGTAGCAATGATCGGGGCTATTTCAAAATCTTTAATGGAGGTCGATAGTGTCGACTGATTTATCCCTCATTACCCTGGTGCTGGAAGCCAGTATTCTGGTGAAAGCGGTTATGCTGGTGTTGCTGGCCGCATCGGTTATTTCCTGGTTTGTTATTTTGCAGAAAACCCGCTTATTAAAAACAGCCTCTTCTGAGGCTGAGCGCTTTGAAGATCAGTTCTGGTCTGGTGGGGATTTAAGTGAGCTTTATACCCAGCTAACCCAGCGCCGGCTGAATCGTGAAGGCATGGAAAAAGTCTTTGAAACCGGCTTTGCCGAATTTGCCCGCTCCTATAAAACCACCAACGACCCGGCTTTTATGATGGCCAGTATTCAGCGCAGTATGAAAGTTGTGCTGTCCCGGGAAGAAGATAAGCTGGAGTCCAACCTGTCTCTACTGGCAACCATTGGTTCAACCAGCCCTTATGTGGGATTGTTTGGTACGGTCTGGGGCATAATGAATTCATTTACTGCCCTGGGTGCGGTGCAGAATGCGTCTCTCAATATGGTGGCTCCAGGCATTGCCGAAGCGCTTATTGCAACCGCCATGGGGCTGTTCGCCGCCATACCAGCGGTTGTTGCCTACAACCGGTATTCAGATAAGGTTGAGCGCCTGGTGGGGCGCTATGAAAACTTTATGGAAGAATTTACAACAGTGCTGCAGCGTCAGTCCCATAAAAAATCCCTGGCTGAGAAAAAAACAGCGGCTGGCAAAACCTCTAAAACGGCAGAGGCTGGTTAGGCGTGGCGTCTGGTAAGAAGCGTCGGCCTATGGCTGAAATCAATGTAGTGCCCTATATTGATGTCATGATGGTGCTGCTGGTTATCTTTATGATTACCGCTCCCATTGTTCAGCAGGGTGTTGAAATTGACTTGCCTCAGGCAGCTGCCCAGTCCATATCCCCGGATCAGGAAGAGCCGGTGGTGGTGTCGGTGGATAAAAAAGGCGACTATTATCTGGATATTGGTGATGAACCGGATAAACCAATTGACGCCCAGCTCATGGTGAATAGAATTGCGGCTGTACGCCAGTTAAAGCCCAAAATACCCGTACTGGTACGGGGCGATCGCAATGTGGCCTATGGCAAGGTGATTGATGCTATGGTGCTGTTGCAAAGAGCGGGCGTTGAAAAAGTCGGATTAATGACCGAGTCTCCTGAATAATATGCACGCTGGTATGCTCTCTCAAATTAAAAAACATCCGCTGCTGTTTGCGTTATCCGTTGGTTTGCATCTGGCTTTGCTGGTGGCGCTTACTGTTAGTATGAATCATACTGTTGCACCTAAAATGCCGGCGGTGAAAAAAGTCGATACGGTAAAAGCGGTGGTGATTGATGCCAGTGTGGTCGAGCAGGAAGTGAAAAAATTCAAGCAGGCGGAAGAGCGCCAGCGTAAGCAACAGACGGCACAGAAAAATCGACTGGATAATGCAGCTAAAAAAGCCCGTCAGCAACGTAAAAAAGAAGAGAAACGACTGGCTGAGCTGAAGCGTAAGGAGAAAAAACGCAGACAGGAAGTAGCTAAAAAAGATAAGGCCGAAAAAGCAAGAAAGAAAAAAGAACTGGAAAAACTCAAAAAAGAACAGAAAAAGCTTGAGAAAAAACGCCAGGCTGAGCAGAAAAAGCTGGCGGAGTTAGAGAAAAAACGCAAAGCAGAAGAAGAGACTGAGCGTAAGAAAAAACTCGCCGCAGAAGCTGAAGCAAAGCGTAAAAAGCAGGCGGCAGAAGCAGAGCAGCGACGTAAGACGCAGGAAGCTGAAATGCGCCAGCAAATGATAGAAGAAGAGCGGCGTCTGGTTAAACAGAGTGCTGAAAATCAGAAGTTACTGGCACAGTATAATTATCAGATAACCGAAAAAGTACGTGGAAGCTGGAGTAAACCACCCAGTGCGCTTCCCGGATGGTCCTGTGTCATAATTGTAAAACAGAATCGTTTTGGTGAAGTGCAGAAAGTGCGTTTAGAACAGTGTTCAGGCAATGCAGCCTTTAAAGACTCCGTTGAGCGTGCGGTGCGTAAATCATCCCCTCTACCAGAGGCCCCTAATAATGATGTATTTGAAAAGGAGCTGAGATTTACTTTCAGACCTTAAGTATGAAGAAAATTTTAAACCGTTTATTTATTTTAGTATTGATGCAGGCTGTTCTGACTGGAACAGTTCAGTCAGCGTTGCTTATAGAAATTACCAAAGGTGCATCAAGTGCAGTGCCAATTGCCATAGTGCCTTTTAAAATCACCGGTCAGTTGCCTAAAAATTCGGCCAGTGGTGTGGTCAATGCGTCTGAAATTATTGCATCCGATTTACAGCGCAGTGGCCTGTTTTTGCCGATTGAAGAGAGTAAATTACTGGCCCGGCCCAGTAAGCTGGAAGACGTTAACTACAAACTGTGGCGTGTTTCAGGTGTGGACCACCTGGTGATTGGTGAGTTAAAAGTGACTAAGCCGGGGCAGTATGAAATTAGTGTGCGTTTATTAGATGTCATTAAAGGCACGCAGGTTAAGGGTATAAAATGGTCCGCAACCGATGTCACCTTTCGCAGTGTGAGTCACCAGCTCAGTGATTTGATTTATGGAATCATCACTGGGCAGAAGGGCGCTTTTGATACCAAAATAGCTTACATTACTGCCCTGCGTAAACAGGGTGCGCAGCCGTCGTATAAATTGCAGGTGGCAGATACTGATGGCTATAACTCACAGACGGTGTTGAGTTCAGGTCAGCCCATTATGTCACCATCATGGTCACCCAATGGCAGTATGTTGGCTTATGTGAGCTTTGAAGGGCGTAAGTCTGAAATATTTGTGCAAAACTTATACAGTCAACAGCGTGAAAAAGTATCATCGTTTAAAGGTATTAATGGTGCGCCGGTGTGGTCGCCGGATGGTAAAAAACTGGCACTGACACTTTCCAAAGGCGGCAATCCTGATATTTATATTATGGATCTGTCATCTAAAAAGTTACGCCAGATAACAAAACACTGGGGTATAGATACAGAGCCGTCCTGGATGCCTGATGGCAGCGAACTGGTGTTCACATCCAGTCGCACAGGTAAACCGCAAATTTATCGGGTGTCTGCTAATGGCGGCACACCGAAGCGTGTGACCTTTGAAGGTAATTATAATGCCAGTGCAAAAGTTTCGAATGATGGTCGCACACTGGTATTTGTGCAGGGCGCGGGAAATTCTTTTAAAATTGCCAGCATGGATATGCAGTCTGGCTTTGTACAGATTTTAACCGATGGCCCTCTGGATGAGTCTCCGAGCTTTGCCCCCAATGGCAGTATGATACTGTATGCCTCTACTGATAAATATAAAGGGGTGCTGTCGGCGGTTTCAAGTGATGGTGGTTTTAAACAGAAACTTGCTTTATCAGAGGGTGATGTAAGAGAGCCGACCTGGGGGCCCTTTCGTAAATAAGCGCTGAAGATAAAGAAGCCCGAAAAGTGAATTCTGGAAAGTGAACTTTAAAAATAATGATCAAACAAATAAACTGAACAAAAAATTAATAACAATATTTATTGGAGAAAATAATGCAAATTACCAAACTGGCAGCCGCACTTATATTAGTCGGCCTGTTATCAGCCTGTACGCCTGATAACGTAAAAGATGACGCAGCCGACAACCAGGGCACTGAGCAACAAACAGGAGCCGAAACAGGTGGGCTGAATGCAGGAGGTTCCGCAGAAGGCTCTGAATTATCCGGTGCAACGGTTTCCTATGAAAAATCTGCGATTAATGATGCAAACAATGTACTGGCAGAAAAGGTCATTTATTTCGACTATGATAGTGATCAGATAAGCCCTGAATATCAGGAGCTGATTATGCATCATGGTAAATATCTGGCGGCAAACCCGGATATGACGGTTCGTTTTGAAGGGCATGCCGATGAGCGTGGCAGTCGTGAATATAATGTCGCTCTGGCGAATCGCCGAGCTCAGTCTGTGCGTCGCCTGGCGATGTTTCAGGGTGTAAATGCGAATCAGGTATCGGTGATCAGTTATGGTGAAGAAAAGCCGGTAGCACTGGGCCATGATGATGAGTCATGGCGTCTGAATCGTCGCGTAGAGCTGGTATACGAAGCGAAATAAGTCGGTCGAGCAAAGCGTGGCTCCCACACCGGTTTATGGTGTCTGGGAGTCACGAGCCACTGATGCAGCACCGGGTAGCCGCTAAAGTGGGGCTTTAGCTCGTGTGCAGAGGGTTTGAAAATATGTACTTACATCTGTAAACTCCTGCTCACTGGCGGGGTCTGAAATACTCGGGACGTGTTTGCCCGAGCAATGCCCTTTTTCCTATTAATCATCCTGAGTTACACCAGGAGTATGCCTACAGGCGAATTATGTCACTAAAATCTGTTAATTTATTTCCTGTTAATTCACTTTTCAGGTCTCTAATGGTCGCTGCCCTGTGTGCAGCTGTCAGCTCGCCTCTTTATGCCGCGAGTGGCTTAAGTGTAGAGCAGCGCCTGGGGCGTCTGGAAAATCTGATGAGTAATCAGGTGTTAATGGAGCAGTCGCAGCGGCTGGAGCAGATTCAGCAGGAATTATCCAGCCTGCGTGGCTTGCTGGAAAGTCAGGAACATGAGTTAGGGTTAATAAAAAAACGCCAGCGTAACCTGTATCAGGATATGGATCGTCGTCTGAATGACCTGGAGATATCCAATGGTGGTGTTTCTTCCAGTGGTGCTTCGTCAGCTGGCGGAGCGGCAGCAACAGGCTCAGCATCGTCGGCAGCAGCAGGTTCGTCGTCACCCGTACCCCCACCCGGTGGTACATCGGTTGCTATTGTGCCGGTTGCCGGGTCAAAACCCCTGACAAGCGGGGGTAAAAATGGTAAATCTGCTTATACTGCGGCTTTTAACACATTGAAAGAAGGTAAATATAAACAGGCAATACAGGCGTTTAAAACTTTTCTACGTGACTACCCTGAAAGTATCTACGGCACCAATGCGCAATATTGGCTGGGTGAGGCCTATTCGGTTTCCAGGGATTATAAAACCGCACTCGCTGCATTTAAAAAAGTGCTGAGTGATTATCCGGACAGCAATAAAGTGGAAGACTCGATGTTGAAAATCGGCTTCACCTATTATGAGATGCGAGATTGGGCCTCGGCTAAAACCGCACTTGATAGTGTAATCGTTAAATTCCCTGGTACTACGGTTTCGCGTAAAGCCAAAGAGCGGCTACAGCGGATGAAACGCGAAGGTCATTAGTTTCAGGCCATGGGTTTTCAGATCATCGTTATTTAATAAAGTTCGAGCTATGTTATCTACTACGGCGCAAAATGAAGCGCGTTTGCGCATTACCGAAATATTCTACTCTCTGCAGGGGGAGTCCTCTTTTGTTGGTTTGCCCAGCGTATTTGTGCGCCTTACCGGTTGCCCGCTGCGCTGTGTTTATTGTGATACGGCATATGCTTTTAGTGGTGGTGAATGGCAGGAGTTGCCCCATATACTGCAGCAGATCAAACAGCATAAAACGCAGCATGTGTGTATTACCGGGGGTGAACCTCTTGCACAGCGTGACTGTGGTGAGTTGCTTAAGCAGCTATGTGATGCCGGCTATACAGTTTCGCTGGAAACCTCCGGCGCTCTGGATATTAGTGAAGTCGACACCAGAGTGACAAGAGTTATGGATATAAAAACACCGGATTCAGGGGAAGAGTCAAAAAATAAATATGAAAATATCGAGCGATTAAATAAAAAAGATGAAGTTAAATTTGTACTCTGCAGCCGCAGTGATTATGACTGGGCAAGAGGCATAATAAACCGCTACGATTTACATAACAAATGTCAGCTGCTCTTTTCGCCGGAACATAAGGGCCTGCCCGCCGGTGATCTGGCTGACTGGATCATCAGCGATCGGCTAAACGTGCGTTTTCAGTTGCAGTTACATAAATATTTGTGGAATAACGAACCGGGAAGGTAGCCCGAAAAGTCGCAGGCGAAGCAGAACAAATGAACGAAACAGAAAAAAATCAGAAAGCCGTGGTGCTGGTTTCCGGCGGGCTGGACTCCACAACTGTGCTGGCGGTTGCCATAGCCGAAGGTTATGAATGCTATGCACTGAGCTTTGATTATGGGCAGAGGCACAGCTCGGAGCTGGTTGCAGCTAAAACTATTACAGAGTTAATGTCTGTGGTCGAGCACCAGACATTACACCTGGATTTAAATGTATTTGGTGGCTCAGCCCTGACAGATACCGATATTGCGGTTCCGCATAACCCGACACAGGGAATTCCTGTAACCTATGTACCGGCCAGAAATACCATATTTCTCTCCATGGCTATGGCATGGGCAGAAGTGTTACAGGCAGATAATATATTTATCGGTGTAAATGCGGTTGATTATTCAGGCTATCCGGACTGTCGGCCCGAATTTATTAAAGCCTTCGAAAAAATGGCGAATCTGGCTACAAAAGCCGGAGTAGAGGGGCATCATCTGCAAATAAAAACCCCACTGATTGATTTAAGCAAAGCTGAAATTATTCAAATGGGGCTTGAGAGAGACGTAGACTACTCCCTTACCGTATCCTGCTATGAAGCAGACACACAGGGTAGAGCCTGTGGCGTTTGTGACTCCTGCCGCCTCAGGCGTAAAGGCTTCGAAGATGCCGGTGTAAACGACCCGACACGTTATTAGCTGATGCAGGTAAATTAAAACGCATAAATTGCATTCAATGGCTTGTTTTTCCCGTAAATTCAGGTACTATACGCGCCTTCCTGAAGAGGCAAATACTCTTTCAGCGAAGCACAAATCACAGCATGAGCGAGTTAGCTCAGCTGGGTAAATAGCGGGTTAAGGAGCTATTTACGCGCAACAGGAAGTTGTGCCGGCAATGCTTAAAAGCGCAGAGAGGACAGGAGTCCGAACGCCAGTAAAAATGAAAAGTGTAAAAATATGGGCCGTTAGCTCAGTTGGGTAAATAGCGGGTTAAGGAGCTATTTACGCGCAACAGGAAGTTGTGCCGGCAACGCTTAAAAGCGCAGAGAGGACAGGAGTCCGAACGCCAGTGAAAGTGAAAAGTGTAAAAATATGGGCCGTTAGCTCAGTTGGTAGAGCACCGGACTTTTAATCCGATGGTCCCGCGTTCGAGTCGCGGACGGCCCACCATATAATTAAGGATCTGCATAGATGCAGGTCCTTTTTTTTGCCTGATTAATTCAGGTTCAAGATTGTCAATAAGTTCATCAGTTAAATCAGGACAGCTGAGCATTTCAGTTTGATCATTTAAAACCTGATAGGTCCCCAGCACATCATGTGAGTCACAGGCTCTGCCTTTTAATAGCTACCCGCCGAATGCAATTGATTCTGCTTCTTCGATTAAAAAACCAGCACTTTCAACATAATTAGAAAAACAGGTAGCGTAAAAACGACATTATGTAATGCCTTATCTGTTGGTGTTCAAATTAACCTGGAAAAATCAGCTGGGCACCATAAAGTGTGCCTCTGGGTGTGTCCAGGATAATAGTCAGATGTGCTCCCATGCGTTCTCCCAGGGGGGGGCAATTCAGAGTGCGGCACCATGACCGAACGGGTGACTTGCACTGAGTAAAAATAACTAACATTCTCAAAGGCTTACAGTGCATTTGTGCGGCTAACTGACTAATTTAGGTTTAATCTTGAGTCATTTGCTCTATCGGATTTTAAGTTTACCAAAGCATGCCCAAAAATGTGAGTCACTTCACGCTTATCGTTTGTTCATTGCTATACTGGGGTGTTCTGCTTAGTGATTTTATGGATTCCCTCAAGATATAATGTACTCTAGTGGTGGATTTTACTCAGTTTATGCTAAATTTCACTGCTTTCAATTAATGTACCTGATAATGTCTGGAACTCTACTTATCAGTGCGCACGATATATTGATGATCTATGTGATTCTCTATTTGAAAATTGCCTGATTGCAGACGCAACCCTTTAGTTCTAATTTTTACGAGTCAGGGCATATGGCCATTTTTAAAAAAGGTAAATTAACTGTAATTACTGAGCGGGAAAATGCTGATTTCTCCAGTGCTTCGCTTAATAAAAATCTTTCGGCAGTTGGTTACGATAAGAATGAAAAGTTCTTCTACATGACTATGGACAGGGCAATGTTTTCTGACCCGGTAAGTACTATCCGGACAGTACTGGATGCACATGGTTTCGTCCCAAACCTGGAAAACATTTTATCCTGCCTGGATAGCTTTAATTTTTCCGCACATTCACGAATCTCCGCTAGAGGTAATGAGCTCTCATTGCCTGAAAAAGTTATTGAGTATCTCCCCTGTATTCGGTTTGAGTTGCCGCATAAGAATAAAGTAGGGGGGGTTTTGCAGAGTTTTTATGATGAAATTTCTAAATATGAGTCTAAATCACCGGGTTCTGAAAATACAAACTGGGCAACCGACTCTGATATAAAAAAATTCAGGGATCAACTGGCTGAGGTAAAGAAGCTAAAAGCAGAAAACCAGGTGCTTGCTGAGCAGGTTAGTGCGCTTACGCATCAATTAAGCATTGAGCAGAAATCATTGAATCGTGCTTCTAAGGCGCTGGATTCACAAAGAGTGTTACCCGATAACGCAAAAATATGCCGAGTTGAAAATATAGACCTTAAACAAAGAAAAGTAAAAGTAAAATGTGATCGAAAACTAATTGATATACCCACACATATGCTTGATCGTGTGCCTGATTATCAGGCACGATGCCTGATTACATTTGGTGAAGACGAAGAGGTTCCACAAGGGATTATATTCTTTAATAATGAGGAACTCTGTGATCTTGAGAAGCGCACTGCTGAACTGTTATATGTAAAAGGCGATACATTTAAGGCGCGTGACTCTATGCGAAATGAATTTCAGATTAAGGCTGTAAATGTCATGGAAGAAAAAACGATAGAGTCATTAACACGTGGAATGAAGGTGGTTATTTCTATTTCAGACGGCTATGTAGTGAGGTTTTCTGTTTTAGGTTCAACTGTGTCAGAGCAGTTTACAAGTTACGTGCAGGAGCAGTTTATTGTTTATGATATTGCTCGTAATCAATTAGTTATTAAATCTAATGACAATGATCAGGAATAGTGTTTTATAGAGATTATTATATGCAGAGTTTAAAAGATAAAAAATACCTGATGACTTCAAAAAAACGTTTTGACCCTATCACGCTTGTTTTTAGCGTTGGTTTGCTTAGTGCTGTTCTTATCTCAGCGATCGGCATTGATATAGGGTTTGGCGCTGGCACGGGCGGTGCTTATTTGTTTAATGATTTTCGAAGTTTTTTCTTCGTGGTGGGTGGAACGCTCGGTGTTCTTTTGTTTCAGTTTGATCTGGAAACGTTTTTCAGTACATTTTTACTGGTTATACGTTCTTTTATGGGGAGCCCAACAAAGGTAACAGTTAAGCAAATGGAAGAGCTGGATGAATCAATCATTAAGGGCAGTAGCATGCTTGAGCTGCGTGATGGAAATGAAATAACAGGGGACTTATTGAATGATATTATTTATATGGTTAAGGAGAAGCTATTCTATGAGGAAATTGAAGATTTTGTATCAAACCGGATTGCTACCGTGTTTCTTATAAGAAAAGTTGCCGTTGCATTGCTTAACAAAGGTGCGAAAATTGCACCTGCTTTGGGCTTGCTTGGTACCGTTATAGGTCTTATCGAAGTGCTTCAGTCGTTAGAAGAGCCATCAAAAATTGGCCCTGCAATGTCTTTGGCTTTAATGACGACAGCATTTGGTTCGGTTCTAGGTTCACTTGTATTTACGCCATTAGCGGGTCGACTTGAGCATCATAACAGTATGTTTATTGAAACTCACAAGCTTTTAATGAACAGGGTGAGCGTGCTCATTCGGCGTGAAGACAGGCAGTTAAATTCAGTAAAAATGAATAAAAAACTGGATATAAGTTAATGAAGCTTGATCAATTGACCGTTGATAGTGATGATGAAGGCCTGGATGTTTTCTATATCAGCTTTGGCGATTTGATGGTTATTCTCTGTGTGTTCCTTGTAATGCTTTTGACAATGAGTAAGGTCGATATTGGTTCGTTTGAAAAAGTTAAAAGTGTTATGACAGGCAGCACTGAAAATACACTGGTTGAACTGGCGGGTGACTTAAAGAAAATAATCGAAGGAACACCAGGCATTCCTGGGGCTACGGTTCATCTGGCAAAAGATGGGGTTAGAGTAGATCTCGATACGGCAGTGCTTTTTTCTCCCGGCAGTGCGATTATTAAAAAACAGGCGTTGGAGTCTTTCGAGCCGTTGTTGAAGAAAATAAAAGCGACTGAGTATCTTGTCGATATAGAAGGGCATACAGATGATGTGCCATTTTATCGCTATCATGAAGGAGAAATTGAAAGTAACTGGAGTTTAAGTGGGAAGCGAGCCAGCAGTGTTATTTTACATTTAAGGTCCCTTAAGTTTTCTTCAAAAAGGCTGCGAGCGATAGGCTATGCGTACACTCGTCCGCTTATAAAAATAAAGGGGAAGTCTGGGGCAGCGCTTGAAGAGGCCCGGGCACGTAACAGGCGGGTTTCTCTGTTAATCAGGTAGACGGGTTTAATGGCAATGATTGATGACTGCAACTGATAGAGCAGTATAAATTGAAAATTTTAAGGTAAATATGTGGAAAATTTCATTTCCGGAAATAATAGTGTAGAAGTTGGACTTACGCAGAAAGCAGATAGGCGTAATGTTTTTCGCATTAAACGCTTTAAAAATGACCATGGATTTCAGGTTTATACATTAGAGAATACGGCTGAAGGAAGAAAAATATTCATCCCTCGCTTTATTTTTGGTCGATTTCGTGCGTGTGTAAGATCTTTGTTTAAAGATGAAAAATGCAAAAAACAGGCAGAACCATTTGAACAGGTTGCTGCTTTTCTTAATCGTGAATATTTTTATTTTAAATCGTCAAGTACAGATTTAGAACATCTTATTATTCAGGATATAGAAGAAAGAGAAGGCTCCTCCGGGTATATTACAGTGAGTCGGCGTAGTCTCTATGCACTCGACAAGCTACTTTATGATAATAAGCTTCAGCACCCTAATGATGTTTTGCAGGAAATTATTTCTTATCATAAATTATTTCAGTTTAGTTTTGTTAAGGGCAGTAAAAGTATAACCAGTGGCCTTGCTTTGCGAAAAGATGTATTGCAAACGACAGAAAGATATATCCCTGGTCTTGCTCGGCAAGTGCTGCTTGACTCGGATTCAAAAAATATAAATAAAAATGTTTCAGTTAAACCAGTAGAGAATAAATCGGGGTCAAAATTAAAAGACAGTAATTTGTATCGGCCTAAGCTTGGTGAGCGCTTTAACGAAAAAGATATTAAGGTTGATTATGATGAGGTATTTTCTGATACTAAAATATCTCCCAGACTGGTAGAAGAAACAGCTGACAGTCAGGATGAAAAAAATTCAAAGGGAAAGTCCTTAGTGTCAAAATTTCATATTCCTCTGGCAGCTAATGAAATAAAACTATTTGATTCAGGAAAATTTTACTTTGAATTGAGCGCGGCAGAGGCCAGCGAGTTTAGAGAAAAATTTATCAGTGATCGTGCCTGTGATTTTTATATGGGATTTGAGATTATCGATGCGATATTTCCGTTTAACCGATCAATTCGTACATTTAAATTCCCTCTTTATTATACTAAAGTAGATATTCGAGAATCAGGGCGTGGCGTATACCTGGAAATAAGAGACGATGGTCTGTTTTATCTAAATCACCTTGCGCTTGCGCAGTTAGTCGAAAAATTTAGTGAGGCTACAGCTAATGTTGATCCAGTAGATAAATTCTTTAAAACATTGCTTGCACAGGATATTAGCGTTGACCGATTAAATGACCGAATTCGCCTGTCACGTTATTTGCCCGTAAAAGAAAGTATTTTTGATCGAACCAGAGAAATAATTTTAGGCTATCAGGGCGAAAATGGTAAGGGTGGAATTTTATCAGACTTAAAAGTTAAAGGTATTGAGTGCGACCTGCAAAATGTTTTTTTATATCGGGCACCAAAAATACTGAACCCTGTTGATCAGGCGTTAGAGGCGGATCTTGATCGGATTATTGAAATAGCACATCAGTCTGTCAAACGCTTTTATAACTCATTGCTTGGTAAGTTTTTGACGCCAGAACAACAGGGAGAAGTTGTAGAGGACAAAAAAAACAATGATCACTCGATCACCTGGATGCCAGGATCATTGCCGCAAAGCACAAGATCTCTGATAGACAAACTGAATCAGCATGAATTAGTGTTGCTGGAGGGGCCACCTGGTACAGGAAAAACATATACAATTATGAATCTACTGATTCATTGTATTAATAGTAAGCAACGAATACTGATTGTGAGCGATCAGTCAGCGGCTATTGAAGCGTTGGTCGAAAAACTACAGGAATATTTAATTGGAGCGGATCGCGGTACGCCTGCAGAGCGCAAGTGGAAAGAGTTGTTATTCAGTGCGATTAAGGTAGTAGATGAAGTAGAGACGGGAGATCAGACGTTACATAATTTAGTCAGTAAGTTAACTGAAAAATTTAATGTTACTGACCCTGGCCCGGGAGCTGAAATAAAAGGTGAAAACCTTGATAGTAAAATCAGGGAACTAGGTCGAAAAATTGAAAAACTTAAAACACAGATAGCAGAAAAAATGCAGGGGTTTATGGGTGATGAAGCAGGTTTTGATCATCGGGTACCTGAAAAAAACAGGGCTGATAGGTTTATACCCGGTCTACTGGAGTTTCTTGATCTTTTGCAGGGAAAAGAGAGTAAAAGTAAAAAAATAATTGATGGCTTTGTTAAAAATAGATTCAGTCTTATATCGGGCGGTATGGAGGAGTGCTTTAATTTTTTTAAAATACCAGTTAAAAATATAAACAGTGAAATTAAGACTTTAAAAAATGATGAGGAAATTCTTTCTTTTATTATTGAAAAAAAACCACTATCTGTTGAAGAATTCCATAAAATAACTCGCGAACATCCGCGTCATGAAATAATTCGCTATTTGGAGTCTGTGATTTTATGTAAAGCTACCGCTCAGGGGAGTTTTTTCTCTAAACTGATCATTAAATTTCGGCTACTGTTTATACCGCCGCTTCAGGTTAGTGCTAAAATTCTGCTAAAAACCGTTACCGATCAGATTGCACTATTAAATATGTCCGAAAAGTGGTCTTCTGATCTTTTAAGTTTATTAAGGGATCTGCATGAAACTATTCGTATTGGTGAAGAGCCATGTCATTCTCTTAATCTGTATCGTAGTATTGAAAGCCAGTTAGGCACAGTTGTTAGTCCTGCTCATGTTAAAGGCTCTTCTATACAGGGGTGCCTGGAAGAAATAGATGATCTCTTTAAGCAACAGGACAAAATTGTTAGAGCGCGTCTGGTTGAAAGTTTCAGGGAAATTGTTCGTTCAGCAACTAATTCAAAAAACACGGGTGGTACTAATAATATTACCAGTATTATTGCTCTTGCTGAAAACCTGCAGCAGTTTAATTCTATTGGGGAGAGCGGACCTGTTTTTGATGAGTTGCGAGAGAAATTATTTGAGACTTTTCCTGTCTGGATCGTGCGAAAACAGATGGTGCCTTTTTTGTTGCCTTGCATAGAACAGAGTTTTGATCTGGTGGTTGTAGATGAGGCCACTCAATGCCGGGTGGACGATGCTATGTCGCTCATGTTTCGAGCCAGGAAAATACTTGTGGTGGGTGATGATAAACAGACGGTTTTGCAAAAAAGCTCGGTAATTGATGATTATTTATTTAATGATCATGAGCTGGATGAACATCTGAGATCTACCCAGGCACGGGGGTTTAAGGGTGGTGGTTCGCATATATTTGCTTTGGTTAAGGCCATTAAGCAGGCGTCTGTAATGCTTGATGAGCATTATCGTTGTCCGGCAGATATTATTGAGTTTTCAAATAAATATGTTTATGACAGTGGTCTTAATGTTATGCAGTGGCATCTGCCAGAGCATCCTCCTTCTGTTATTGTTAATTACAGCGAAAAAACTAAAAAATCATCCAGAAAAGCAACCAGTGGAAAATTTAAGGGCATAGAAACTGAAATGCTTGATCGGTTTGTGGAGTTTATGTTAAAAACCATAAAGGGAATTGAAAAAAGTAGGGGCAAAAAAATTAATGTTGAAACGGATGTCGCTATTTGTTATTTTTTACTTAAGAATGAACCATATGTAAAAATGCTAAAAGAAAAATTTCTTAGAAAGCTTAATCGGGGTGAGTCTATTCTAGATGGAGCAGGTGCGGCATTGCAGGGGAAAGAACGTGACTATATTTTCTATCTCTGGGATATAACACGTTATAACTTAGGGGCTTTTAAGCAGGGCGATGATGCAGATAAAAGAAAGGGTGAACTTAATGTGTTGATGAGTCGCCCGAAAAAAATGGCATTTCATTATATTCATCGAAATTTTGATCAACTAGAACATACTCGAACGCACATTACTCAATATCTATGGCGAGTTTATAGCCAACATGAAAGAACAGTCAGTCAGCCTGAGAGTAATGGAGAGCCTTTAAATGATACGTTGTTGGGTGCTTTATTAAAGTTTACTATTGATAATTCCAGTAACCGGGGTATCGCGGATGTAAAGCACAATATCCGGGAGGAGTATATCGATTTTAGAGAAAACATAGCGGTAGGTGATACAGGACGTGTTGTTGACTTAATTGCTTTTCCCAGAACTGATTTTTCTGCGGTTGATGGTTGCAAAACTGATAGTGCAATGGCTAAAGCGACTGCTGTGATTGGTCTTGTCGATCTGTCTGGTTTTGGTATTGAAAAAAATACAGGTCAGAGTATTGTGGATTACTATTTTCAGCTTAAGCGTGTGTCGCCGGGTATTGATCCGGTTTTTATTTTTCCGCATGAACTGATTGATGCTAATGGGCAGAGTTTCAGGTCTCTGGTATATAAACTTGAACAGCTGGACATAGTAAGATCGACGGGTTAAAAGTGAAATTATACATAAACTGAATTTTTCTTTGTGTTTGTGGGTTTATTTCTATGTAAAGGCTCATTAGAATAGATTACCCTACTGAGTGTTTTCCAGGTTTTATAATTATTCAGGAATCAGACTGGACGGGATGAGTCGAACCTGGTTTCCTGGGCATTTACAATTATTTCAGAAATTGAATTATGTTTATTTTAATTAATATTGAAGCACTATCTGATGATATACAGAATTTATCGAAGAATGAGCTTCATAAGCTTACTTTTAAGCTTGAGTTCACGATAGAGGGTGTGCCTGATTCGTTTACAGGGACGGTTTATGCCGGAGGTGAGGGTGAGTTGCAGTTAGCGCACTTTAATAACCCGAAAGGTAACAAGCGAAAGGTAATTACGCTTAAAAATAAGCTGGCTAAAGGGGGGTTTGATCAAATTAAGCAGACTCTGTTTGCCCTGGCACAGGGTGAAGATATGAGTCTTCCAAAGCAGATAGAGACCCTTAAAAAGCGTATCTCAGGGACACCGAGGGCCTGATCAGGTTATGCTCATTATAAAAACGGTTTTCTAATATAACCTTAAATTGAAAGAAGCTGTCAGGCCTCCCCAATTTAAGTTATGTGCGTCGTGTCTTTTTTAGTTATAAGGTTGTGTTGCGACGGCGTAGAAAGCCCGCAAGGCCTAGAAGGCCTGAGCCGAATAACCAGACAGCTGCTGGAACGGGAACGGCAGAAATGCGGCCTTCAAGTTGCAGGGTGTACGCCATGCCCGCAAAATCCGAAGGGTCATTGGTGGGAACAGTTGCAAAATAGCTGAGAGTATAAGAGTCGCCAAAGCTGCAATCTGTATTGCAGTTTAATTGTGCTATACCATCAGTAAAGCCGGTTTCCCATGCGCCACTACCGAGAAATATGTTTTGAATACCATCCCACATGTTCAGGCCGGATAAATCAAGGGTAACCGTGCCCTGGCCATTGTCAGAGAGTATATTAGCTGGAGAATCCGTCCAGTGAGTGCCGGGGCTGCCCTGCCAGATATCAATTACGGAGGGCTGGCTTGCGGGGGGCACAGTAATTGACTGAGCCGTACCGACACGTATTCCCTGGCTTTGAGAGATAAGGGTTCCACTTTGTGCTGAGATCTGGCCATCACCATCAAGGTCGAGGCCGAAATAACTACCTGGATTGATATTAAGGACGGCGTTGCTCGCCAGTGCCGCGTTGGCTGATGAACTCATCATGCCGGCAGATAAAGACAGTGCAATTGCAGCTGTTAAATTCATTTTTTTCATTACTTTCTCCATTTGAGACTGTTGTTAAATACCCCATGTTTTTTAACTGTCTTTTATCATTTTTAAGCCCTTTGAGAGGACCCTGAACGGGAATATCCTTAAACTATAAAGAACAAAATATCAAAAAATGTTCTCATATTGATACGCATCATACAATAAAACTGGAAGAATGATCTGGCATTGTCCATATAATTTTACAGATCATGCATATTATTGACTAATAATGCAAATATCGGGCCAAATTATTTTTATTTGTCAATTCAATGGGTTAAACATTGATCAATGTCATAACGTCTGTGAACTGTAAATATTTTCGACGTTTGATGTTCTTATGAGCCATCAGTCGGTTTTATTGCTTCTGTGTGTTCAACGGGTATTCCCAGGGTCACTCATACAGCCATTCCTGGTCAATAAATCGCTGTGATGCTCTTAATGCGGGCAATAGGGCTTCATCGGCATAGGCGCAGCCGGTATTGCCCGTGTCTTTCTGTTCCTGTTTTCCGCTTGCTTCTGGTGTATGGCCACCACCGCTTAATAATGCTTCAAGCATGGGTTGATAGCCCGGCTGCCAGGCCCGGATAGTGCTGAAACGCTGTTTTAGTTTTTTTAGTATATCCATACCAGAGTAGTCAAGGTCGCCCCAGAAAAAGACGGGCCAGTTTTCTGTATTGTTGTGCCACCACTGGCTGAGCTGTGTTTTTATATCTTCATTGATCTGGCCATGGTAGTGAAAACAGGCATCTTCACGTGATCTGATGCGTTCGGCGCTGAGCTTGAAGCCCGCGCTGTAGATAAGCGCCATGTTTTTTAATGATTCAGGTGTAGCGTTTATACCGCGGGTATAGTTGTCCTGATTTTCAATAAAGAGTATGCCGTTAATCGCTTGTGGTAGATATACATTAATAATGACCGGGCGGCTTTTAATGTTCAGCTCGGGGTAGAGCTGTTTGAGTAATTCTTCTCTGGCATCGAGAAACTTGGAGTCCTGCCAGAAACAACGCGCGCTGAGATTTCTGAGAGTCAAAGGTGATCGGCTTTCGACAAGCTTTTTTATTTCAAGAAAGCCATTAATAACCTCTTCAGCTGACTTGCCTTTGACGGCTATTTTTCTGGCGCTGAGTCGTTGTGTATCGCCTGGAAACTGCAGACTGTTTTTCTCGACTAGAGTCCTCCATTGTTCGAGTTCAGATTCTTTAACGGGACGATTTAACCACTGGCGAAGCGTGTTTTCAGCCTCTGGATTAAAGCGAATGCGAGCATCCTTATAGTCCGGGTCATTGATATCACGTTTTCTTTTTTTATGTAAAGTGAATATAGGGCAGGGGGCATTAAATAAGGTCTTCAGTAAATACCATACGGCGTCAGCTTTTTCGCCCTGTTTGGACAGCAAGGGAAAGTTTTTTTTGTTAATTGTAAATCCCGGCTTTGCCTCAGAATTTTTATCTAGCTTATTAATAACAGTATGGAGGAGCTTTTCGATATCTTTTTGTTCTTCCAGCCAGCGGGGTTTTTTCCGTAGCCTGTTATCGAAAGTGTCAGGCATCGGTAAACTCCTTCATAAAATCCATTTCTGCCTGGTATTGTTCTGTTTTCCTGTGGTTTGCCCAGAGGGTTTTTATTTTTTCCTGGTTGCATTGTTTTCTATCCACCCAGACCTGTGTATGCAACTGGCCCCTTGGGGTAGCACTGGGGCATTTGGCAAAAACAAATTCATTACTAATCAGATCCATAAAGGGCCCGCTTTTACTGGAAGGCATAATAAAAATGAGTTGCAGGCCGAGGCTTCGGGTGAGGTAGTCTATGACTTCGCGCGAACGAGACTCATCCATTTTTGAAAATGCTTCATCCACCAGCACCATGCGTAAATGATTGCTGCCCTCAGAAAAGCGGAAGGCCGAAGTGATGGCGGCGGAGCGAATAATATAAGCGGGTGTTTCCAGCTGTCCGCCACTTCCGGTGCCATATTCGCTTAAGGCAATGGGCTCTTTTCCCTCTACTTCTTTGTAAATTTCGTAACGGTGATAGTTGCGATAATCTGCAATGCGCTCCAGCTCTTTAAGGGCTTTGTGTTCGTCTTCATCCAGCAGCATTGCCATTAACCGGTCACGTACCTTTTCTGATTTGACCGACAGCGGCATATCAAACAGGTTAACTTCATCACTTAATGTGGGCTGTTTAATCACCTCATCAAAAAAACGGGCGTATTCGCGGTACTCCGGCATCCACTGGCTATCAAAACGAAACTGTTCCTGATCGGCTCCAAAACGGTGATGCTCAAGTTCGTTATTTAATAACTGAATCTGGCGTTTGCCACTGGATACGGCCTGGTGAATGGTGTGACACAGATGAGTGACAAAGGCATTGTTAAAGCTGTCTTTTAACTGCTTCAACTTTTCATGCTTTTCAACCAGGATATTATTTTTCAGTCGGTTGTAGAGTGTGTCTAGCTGTTTCTGGGTGTTGCATATAATGCCAAACAGAGCCTGGTCGTACTGGCCGGAGTAGTTTTCATAAATAAGGCTGTCTGCGGGCATACAATGTTCATTGTGTTGCTGAATCGCCTTATCCATTTTTCGCTCCAGTTCATGTAGCTGTGTTTCAACTTCACGGCGGTAGTTATTGCTGAATTCCTCATTGAGCTGGGCAGATTCTTTTTCCGCCTGGTCGAGTTTTTTCTCAACATCAAATTCAGACCACTGACTGACAATTGCCCGCAGGTTCTGTTCACACTGTTCAACCTGTTGCAGTGTGCTGTCCTGCATGTCTGAGAGTTTTTTACATTCTTTTTCAATGTTTTTAATCTGGGTGGCGAGCTCTCCATTTTTCTTTAGTAATGTTTCGTGTTGCTGCCTGCGTTGTTGCTCCTGTTGTTTCAGGTCGTTGAGTTTTTGTTCCAGCTCTTCGTGTTCTGATAAATCCAGCTGGGCTAACAGGTTATCCAGTTTCTGAATTTCCCGGTGAGTGATCATAATCTCTGACAGGGTTTCGGCATAATTAAGTTTAATCAGGCCGCGCACATTATCCTGCACCCGGGCCAGTTGCTGCATCTGGTCATTGGCCTGTTGCCAGTCTTCAGTGAGGGCTTGCAGTTCCTGCTGCTTTGCTTTCAGCGCACGTTCTCTGGCCGCAGCACCAAACACCAGGTCGGTGTCGGGCAGGTCGCATCGCCACATACTGTAGTTGCCAGCGGCCATGCCATCATGGGTTAAGCCCCGGCCTGTCGATTTTAGCTCCTCTGCTGTTTCTACCATTAAAACCGAGGCATAACTTGCGGTGACGTAATGCATGGCGGTGGTATGGGAAAATTCTAAAACTTTTATAATGGAGTTTGCCTGTTGGCGTGATCGTTCGCTGTCGCGGGCGGCTTTCTTGCCCTGAATAATCTTTGCCCGGTTATCCCGTCCGCTGAGTTGGCGGATAATACGAATCGCCTCTGCTTCATAGTCTTCATCCACCAGTATTGAAAAACGCGCACCGCCCATATAGCCTTCTATGGCCATTTGCCAGCGTGCGTCTTTTACTTCCACATGGTCACACAGTACCCTGGGGTCTGCCTGGGGGCAGCTTTGTTTTATGGCATCAAGTGCCCGTTGCACAAAAGCCGGGTAATTTACTTTGTGGTGCTGTAAGCGTTCTATTTCGTGCTGTTTCTGCTTGCGCTTTTGACTGAGTGCGTCATAACGAATCCGCATTTTCTGTGCTTCGCCGCTGAGCTGTTCAAAACGGCTCTGGCTTGTGATCTGACCTGCGTTCTGTCTCTCATCTGGTGCGTGCCAGTAGTGATGACAGCGATTGTGCAGGTTCTGTGCGTGGCGAATATGGTCCAGATGATTTTCCAGTGAGGCGAGGTCGTCGGTTAAATCTTTCTGTAAAATTGCCTGTAGGTTGATATCGCCTTTCTGGCCATGTTGCAGCACGTCTTTAATCTGCCCCATGCTTTCAAGATCACTAAACTGTGGCAGTTGCTGTTTTAGTTCCGGCGTTTGCAGCTCACGGTTGAGGGATTCCAGTTTTCTTATATTGCTTTCCTGCTGAGCATCTTCCTGTAGCAGCTGCTGAGCAGTTTCAACCAGTTGTTTTTTCTGTTGCTGAAGCTGGGCTTCGAGTTCGTCTTTCTGTTGCAGTGCAAGCACACCCTGGCGCTGAGCTTCCAGTTGAACCAGTTGATCGTGTATTTGTTCGATGCGCTGCTGAATATCGAGGGTTTCGCTTTCATTTTCTTTTAGCTGGCTGCGGTACTGCTGGCGTGCCTGTTTGCTTTTCAGGTATTGCGCCTGACGTTGTTTATAGGTGTGCATGGCCAGGCTGTAATCGAGGCTGTTGATCTCTATCCATTGTTCAATATAGGCGCTGGCAAAACCTTCAGCCTGTTTCAGTGTATTGATGGAGTCAACCAGCTGGCTGGCATCCCGCTCCATGGCATGGATGGTTTTTAGCTGGCTGGATATGGAGCGTATGGCCTCCCCCAGATCTTTCTTTTCGAGTATTTCCTCAGAAACAAAGCGATCAATGCTTTGCACTGGTTTATAGGCCATAAATTTTGAAAAAGTTTTTGCTGCATGCATGGCTTCCTGCTCGGAGACAGAATCTTTGCGGCCCTGTAAAATGCCGTACAGACGGCGTAGATAAGCGCGTTTTTTATTGTCGTATTTTTCTACATGACGTTTGCCAAATTCAGCAATCAGTAAATTGTTGAGCTGGTCCATGGGAACAGTATACTGGTTTGATTTATCCGGCTGATTTTTTTCTGCAGGTGTTGTATCACTGCGAATTAAATGTTCAATGCTCAGTTGCTCGCCGGGTAAAATTAAAAACAACAGGTCATCCTGGCGTGCCACCATTTGCTTTCCGGTTTGATCCAGCCAGGCACGAATTGCAATAATTGCAGTAAAGGGTTCGGCGCTTTCTCCTTCTGTAGGGTGAAAAATCGCAGCCAGATATCCATCGGTTGCATCACCATTTATATTACCGGGTCGGGCGTAGCTACCATCGTCACAACCCAGCACATAGGAGGCCAGGGTGCGCACTCGTTTTCCGCCGCGGCCCCGTTGTGTGGTTTCATCCTGCCCCGGATTATATTGAAACAGGTTTTCATGGGCGGCGGTCATAATGGTCTGTATGGCATCAGCGACGGTGGTTTTGCCTGATCCACTGCCGCCGGATAATAAATTGACAGGCCCCATTTCAAATTCGATATTGGGAATATTACCCCAGTTAATAAAAATAATTTTTTTCAGAAACATTGTTTATTCAGCCTCATCGTTGCTGGATGAAATGGCTTCGAGCAGGTCAGGATTTTCACGTGCAGCGCTTTGTTCAGCCGGGCTTTCTAGTGCTTGTAGGGCCTCATCATTTACAAAGCTGACAATCATGGGGTGAATTTTAAGCCAGGACTCTGATTTTAGAACATCATCTTCATTGCGGTATTCGATCAGGCGTAATTTTTTACAACGATTAAATAATTGTCTGCGTTCACCGGGTTTTTCTGGCAGGGTGCGACCGATAATGTTTTTCATGGCAATGCTAATGGCTTCAAACGATTCGGTGGCATAACCCTGATCATCCACCTGTGCTTCTCTTAGTGCTTTGTCATACTGTAATCTTAATACTAGAATCAGGGCAACTTCCTGCTGGCTTAGCCGGCTTCGCAGACTGCCGGAAAAAGCGGTTTGTGTGGCTTCTTCCATACCCGGCACCTGACTTGAGGGCGGGTAGAGGCGTATATATTCAAAGCGCGGCTCATGAAATACGCGAACATCTATCATTTGTAAGTATTCATTTACCAGAGATGATATGCGCAGGTAGCGATCGTAGAGTTGTTGTTCAATTTGACTTTCCGAGCGGCAGAGTATGCTGTAGTTTAATAACCGGATCAGTAGCTCCTGAAACTCACTTAAACTCATGTTTTCTTTTTCAAGCTGTTGTTCAATTGTTTCGGTTAACATATTTAGTTAATTGCCTGTGTTTCTTTTTCAATCAGTTCAATAATGAACTCATCTGTTTGAGTGTAATATTCGGTGGAGGTTGTTTGCTGGTTGTAATAGACGCGAAACGCAAACTCGGAAGAGTCATTGCCCGCAGAGGCAATTTCAATGGCATGGGCTGCCATAAGCAGTTCCCGGGCATTGTTTACCGGTAAATGATGGCTGTGAATGCGGTGGCCTTTTTGCAGAGCATCAACGATAAATTTTACCTGTTCCTGGTTGTTTACCTGAAAGGCTTTTTCCATGACCTGCTGAATATAAATATTTTTCCGTGCGTCATGGTTAAGCGCCTGCCGGTTTTCTACGGAAGTGTTTACAAAACGTTTGCGACTGGCGTTGTTTAGCCTGAGAGAGGCAGGATCAAAAAAATGCACTGATAAACCGGACATCGCTTCACCCATGGCCTGTAATCGGCGTTGTATTTCAGGTTGCTGCATTTCGGACAGTGACTGGCATAGTGCAGGCAGGCCGCCCTGCTCACCATAGCTGCTGTAGCTGAGCTGACGAATAATAATGTCGGCGCGGCGGGTGAAACTGAGTAATGCCTGACGCAATGCAGGCAGCATGCTTTCACTGGCACGGTGCATACGTGAGTCAATGCTGTCTAAAATTCGCATATAAACCGATGCATTATTCGTGGGAAGTAATTCCGCTGCCATTTTTCGCAGCTCAGCCTCTGCCTGTGCTTTAAAGGCATTTTTTTTGCGTCGGGCACGGCCAATTAACTGCTGGATTTCTTCTCTGTGCTTTTCCACGCTGTCGGCGGACAGGCGTATGGCCAGGTCCGGCATAAAACGTTGTTCCATAAAATCGAAAAAGTCATCACTGGCCTGTTGTATAAGCTGTTGTGCTTCAACATCTTTAATGAGCTGGCGTTTACGTTCATCCAGCTCGGCAATGACATCACTAAAGTCGCTAATAATACGTGCTGAGGCTTCATAGGCATCAAGCAGGTCATATACATCACCCCGTTCAATAAATGATTGCAGGGCATTTCGGGTGTTACGGGTGTTGCGGTGGCGGGTGCGAAAACCACTGCCATTGGCTTCAACCATAGGCTGAGTAAACAGGCGACCAATGCGGCTGAAGGCATAGGTGCTTTGCAGTGTAGCTTCATCGGCATGTTTTTCCAGCCAGCCATGTTCCAGCAGTGTATTTCGAATCCAGTGAGCCTGTTCCCGTTCATTTCTGCTGGTGGCGCTGTATTCACTTTCTTCGTCTTCATCCAGTACGGGAGCCCGAGTTATTGCCTCCTGAAAGGTCTCCAGCAACTGCTCCTGAGTGAAAGCACGGGAGTAATCTGCCTGATCGCCGTACAGGCGTCCATAGAGAGTTTTCAGGCATTCCACGACCTGCTCACGATATTTACCGAAAAAGGGACGGAAGAAATGTTTCTGGCTGTTTATAAAAAACATGCTTAAATCAGGATCATGGTGGGCAGTGCATACAAGTAAGTATCAGGATATCATGGGCTTATTTCGAAATATCTCAGGGTGTATGATAATACCCCTGTAGTTATCTGCAACAGGTTTTCCTGGATTTTGCTGTCAGGCTACGGGTAACCCGGAGCAGGGATGTTGTGTATCCTGAAAATATTCAGGTAATTAGAGTGTATAAACCTAAATTAATCAGTTGATCGCACAAATGCACTATAAGTATCTGAGAATATTAGTTATTCTCACTTAGTGCAAGTCCCCCGTTCGGTGATGGTGTTGCGCCCTGAATTGCCCCCCCGGGAGTATGCATGGGAGCACGCCTGAGGATGTCAAAGCATCACTCTTTTGCATCTTGCAACCGCGATATTAGT
>UOFI01000033.1_pt1 | contig 24684 bp, 22 predicted proteins | sample 1988361 | NCBI WGS metagenome assembly UOFI01 (sample SAMEA4712194, study PRJEB27164) | hydrothermal vent metagenome | biome: marine basaltic hydrothermal vent biome; feature: marine hydrothermal vent; material: mineral | place: Pacific Ocean | collected 2011-06-14/2011-07-23 | depth 1689 m
TCGTCATTAAAAACTACACCGACATCTTCTTTTGCAATAGCTGGGAATACTCTTTATTTTGTTGCAAATGATGGGCGTGGTAGGGAGTTATGGAAATCAGATGGTACAGATGTGGGGACTATAATGCTAAAAGACATTAACCCAGGGGCAGCCCCATCGTTGAGTGTTGTTTCTGGTTTGACAGTGATGGGGAATGAGGTCTTTTTTGTTGCAAATAATGGCAGTAATGGCCAGGAGCTCTGGAAAACAGATGGTACAGCTTCAGGAACGGTTATGGTAAAAGATATAAACACAGGTGCAGGCTCATCATCCATTATAAGTATGAATGTAGTGGGTAATACTCTATTTTTTGATGCGGATGATGGTGTAAATGGCTCAGAACTATGGAAAAGTGATGGAACGACGGCAGGAACGGTAATGCTAAAAAATATTAATACCGGTTCAGGTGCTTCATCCAATCCTGGGTTTATTGAATGAAATTGGAGTGTTTATTTATAGCTTGTCGTCTGCATATTATTCTCAGGCAGGCTAAAAATGCACTATAAACTTGACGCCTATGTTGAAAATCAGGTTTGAAATGGTGTTTTTTATTAAATATCGTTAGTCTCTGTTTTTTTGTAGTGCCCTTTATCTGTGGCCTGTGTCACTGCGTACAGGATTGGTTTTTCTATCGGCCTGGTTGCTCTGTCTGGTGTCGTGTATCTGTAATTCATTTGAATGTTTGTTGCAAGCGGGTAGACGGTAGAAACGAGCAGGAAAATAATTCTCAAGGGAAGAAAATAAATTTAAGACGGCTGTATAATATATTTGTTGTTCTTATTTGTCTTGCTCTGATCTGTATGATCTCTTGATTTATGCGGTTCAGTTCTTTCTTTCCACTGGATCTTGTGCGTTTAAAACTATTCAGTCAATCAAAATCTGTCGAAGGAAGGGCAATAGCCGTAACACGGGTCATCACTGCAGTGGAGCATGCTAACTAATCACATGGTTAGTTAACCGCATAGGAAATGTCGTATAAAGGTTATAAAAAACAGTTTTATACTATTCCCGGATTCTGCTTTGCAGCATCTGGTGTATAACTTTGGTTGTGATTTGTAGCGTAGCCAGAAAAAATGGAGGGCGATGCAATCAGAGAAAGGTCATTGCTGGGATTTGGTCGTCGTATATTGAAATAATATTTTCATTATGCGAGAGTGATTATATCTGATTCGTAAATGCTTTGTTTTTTTGCTTCTATTCGCGTTTATTTGCAGAAAAATTGTTTTGTTTTATACAATTTCGTAGTCTGGATGCAGAGCAGTGTAATCCAGCAATATATATTTCTATTTATTTGTGGCTTGAAGAAATATGAGAAATAACCTGGCTCAGTGCGTGATCAAAAACAGAGTGATCTTCCAGCATTTGTGACTGGTTGTTGAGCAGTTCTTTAGTGAAGGTTTCAGCTTCTTTTTCGATAACAATGCTGCCTTTTCTATCTACAAATACCAGTTTGGCATTTTCCTGTGCAATTATGGATAGCTTCAGGCGGCGAGGTGGCATGTCTTCAGCGGTAAATATTTTGAACCATACGCCGGGCTTAACAAATGCAGGTAATTCAGCAATGAGTGATTGTGCAGACTTTGCCTGCTTTTCTACGGGGCTGAGGCTGTCGTTGCTTTTATCCGCGTAGATTGAGTCTTTTAGCTGTTTGTTTCTTTCTTTTTCTATAGCGTCTGCTTCGAAAAACTCGGAATCTTTAATGGCTTTTTCATAGTGCTTGCTAAGATTTGCCGTGGCCATGAAAATTCTTTCTTTACTCTGTTTTGTTAATTCCAGTTTTGTTCTTACTGTGTTAACAATTTCGTGGTAATTGTTTTTTAGTGAGTTCCAGCCTTCCTGGTTGTTGATCGGCATTAATGATTTAGTGATGATTTTAAGAATATCAATGGATTCCTGCCACTCGTAACTGCTCTTGCCGAACTTAAGGTAGCAGGAAAACATATAGGTGGACCAGTTGTTAAGCAGCAGAGGTTGTACAGGTCTGGGTAGTTTGACTTCCATAGTATGGTACTGAAGCTCAGATAGAACCAGCTGTCTGGCGTGTTCCTGTATAAACTGCTTGCGCGTGACGTCTTCATTCTGTCTTAATTTTTTGTGTTCAATGGTTGTCAGGCGCTGCAATGAAGACAGGGCGGTTCTGAAGCTGACGGTGTTTTTATCGAAGCTGCGAAGCAGCTGGTCTACAACCAGGTTGATGGTCTGGTAAACGGTGTTTTTTTCTTCTTCAATACCTATGCCTAAATGCGCAATGGTATCCAGCAGCTTTCTTGCAGAGTGTTTGTTATCGTAAAAAAAGTTATGATCGATCAGTGATGTTTTGATAACAGGAATTTGTAATCTTAATAGTAGGCTTTTAACCGCATCTGAAATATTAGGGTCACGTAAAAAAGCACCGAAAATCATTTCAACAAAGTCGATAGTGCGGCCATCAATCTGGTTCATGGATTTGGGCGCGGCAACATTGTTCAATTTCGCCATGCTGTTTAGCAGGGTGGTTTTAAAGGTGTCGGTGTTTATATTGACCTGCTGGCCTGCGACATAATGGGTTTTGTATGTGAGCTGTATATTATTAAGTGCTTTTAATACATCATCGCGGTTAAAGTAGTTTTTGCCGGACGCGCTTGATTGCAGAGCATTGGTATCAGCGGATTGATTTCTTACGTAGTCGCTGATGACTTTTGACACATATTCCTTGTCCTGGATTTTTTTGGTGTCCATTTTCAGGGTATTGTCGAATGCATTATTGTCGGCGCTCATGTGCACTTCCTGCTAGTGATAAAACTAAAAAAACATAGCGCACGTAGACATTATCATGTGGGATTTCCCAACGAAGTCAGAATGACTATAGACGTAGTTAGTGCACTTTTGTTTACAGAGTTTAAAGCGTATATGCCGGACTCTGTGTGCTTTTAACATTTGCTGGATTACATTTAACTGGATGAGCCAATGCAACCATTTGACGGAATAATAAGTCTTTAGGTCGGTTATTAATGTGATTTATATCACAAAAATGATTGCTGCTTGACTACTTAACTATAGGCTATATATCCAATAAAGCAACTCGTAATTTGATATTTGTCTATTATCTGGTTTTTTTCAATTTATTCTGTCTAATTGCTGCTTATTTTAACTTATCAGATACGGGTAAAAATAATACAGCCGTTGAATCTAAAAAATAGCGTTGTACGCACCTGCAGAAATTTAGTCCATCTGCGATGTGTGGCAGTTCACATAATTAAAAGCAACCAGGTTAAGGATCGCTCTAGTGTTACTTTTCATACATACATATAAGGTGAAACCCTTATTATTATTGATAGTTAGTAGTATATAACTTGTTGCAAGTTGTAAAAAACGCTTGCTTTGCCGGGTATAGATTTTGAATTTCGTTATTTCATAGGTTGCACCACAGTTTATATATGTGCCTTCCATTTTATAACCGGTTCAAAGCCCGACACTGAAGAGTTTGTTACACAGTGTAGCGAATAGCTGAAGCCATGAGTTGTATTCAATGGTAGCCGTTTATTAAGATCGTTATCGTTATTTACTGAGCAGTATGACGTATCGAGGCTTCATTTATTAAAATAATAATGAGGAAATCCAATGACCAAACGAAGAGATGTGTTAAAGGCTGGAGCTGCTGCATTAGCAACAACCCCTGCTATCTTTGGTGGTGCAGCAATTCCCAGGATGGCCGAGGCGCAACTTTGTCGTGCCGAAGGTATTAAAAGTCCTGGAACTGAGCCATCAAGTCCACATGTGACCCCTTATACAGTATCACTTTATATCCCACCTGCGATGCAGGAAGTGGACCCAGCAACATTAAACCCGCCACCAGATCCGGATCGCCATCAGCGATTTGATGAATTCCCTCCTCAGAAATTTTATGTGCAGCGTTTGACAGAAGGCCTGTGGGAGTATCACCCCGATTTATCGGCTTTAAACCCTTATTCGGGTGGTGATATGGGTGTGGGTTCTCTGGCATGGATGTTTAATGGCGCTACACCGGGTGAAACACTGGTGGCGCGTTATGGTGAGCCGGTTTTTATTCGTCGTTATAATGACCTGCCGGCGACTGAAGACGCATTAATGCCAATCGGTATTCCTTACAGCTCTATTCATTTACACAATGCCCATACCGCTTCAGAAAGTGACGGCTATCCGGAAGATTTTACCGGCCCGGGTCAGTACTGGGATCACCACCATGCAATGATGTATGCACGCAACGATTCCCGTGAAGCACTGGGTAGCCTGTGGTATCACGATCACATGCTTGATTTTACTGCGACCAATGTGTATGCCGGCTTATCCGCTATGGCGACCTTTTATGATGATCTGGACTCCGGTGATGAAAACGACCCAAATCCACATGCCTTACGTCTTCCCGGTACCTACGGTAAATATGATATTTCATTGATTCTGCATGATGTGCGTTTTGATCAGCAGGGTAATCCGACTTATAACGTATTTGATACGGATGGGCATTTAGGTGATTACATTACCGTGAATCGCAAATTGATGCCCTATTTTGATGTGGAGCCGCGTAAATACCGTTTCCGTATTTATGATGGTGGTCCTTCACGGTTGTATGAACTGAAGTTAAGTGATTCAAGCAAAATGACGGTTATTTCAACCGATGGTAATCTGCTGGAAGGTCCGGTTGAGGTTGATACGATTGTTATTGGTCCTGCAAATCGTCACGATGTGATTATTGATTTTTCAAATTACAGTGCCGGTGAAACAGTTGAAATTATTAATATTATGGAGCAGATCAATGGGCAGGGGCCAACCGGGCGTCAGCTGAGCGATGCAGATGCAATGCCCGTGCTGCAGTTTCGTGTAAACAAGCCACTTGAAGGCCCTGATAATAGTCGGGTTCCTAATAGACTGCGTGAATTACCTCCCATAAACCTGAATGAAGTCGTTGCCGAGCGTGAGTGGATTTTCGATCACGATATGGGACTGTGGACGGTGAATGGTGAATTTATGGACCCCACAAAAGTTTCCGCTGCACCTCAACAGGGCACAGCTGAAATCTGGACATTCCGTAATGCCGGTAGCTCCTGGGCGCACCCGGTGCATGTGCATTTTGAGGAATTTCAGGTACTTGAGTGGAATGGAAAACCACCGACCGGCGTTTTGAAATCACGTAAGGACGTTGCAGTGCTTGGGCCGAATGATGTTGTAAAAGTATTCTATCGGTTTGACGACTTCCTGGGCCGATACATTATTCACTGTCACAACAATGTGCATGAAGACAATGCGATGATGCTGCGCTGGGATATTGTGCCGAATGACACAAACCCTGGTGGTGGTATGGGCGGCGGCGACATGGGCGGTGGTAACGGCGGCATGGGCGGCGGTAATAACAGCGGCAATGGCGGTATGGGCGGCAGGGGGCATGGATGATGAATATATTGTCTGAGATTCTAATGTGCCTAACCTTTGGAGAACAACAATGAGTAAAAATACCAGAAGAGCATTTCTTGCCTCAGCAGCGATTGCAATTCCTGCAGCAGCCACTGCGGCGGTTGCTCCAGATGCTAAAAAATCAGCATTTAAAGCATGCCCGAGGGCGAAAGGTGGGCCCACGGCTTCACGTTTTCCTCAGGTTATAGTGGAAGATCAGTTTAAGCGTAAAGCCTGGTTTTACGAAGAAATGATCAATGAAAAGCTGGTGCTGGTGAGTTTTACCTCGGTTCGGGGTGAGCAGTACTATCCGGTGCTTGATAATCTTGTGAAGGTTCAGCAAATGCTGGGTGATCGTCTGGGTAAGGATGTGTTTATGTACACGATAACCACAAGCCCTGAAAGAGATACACCGGATGACCTTAAAAAACTGGCTGAAAAACACGGTGCAAAATGGCAGTTCGTTACCGGTAAACCGGATGATATCCGAGAAATACTGGGGGCGTTTAATGCAAGGGGTAGCCTGCATGCGCTTTCATGGGTTGGAAATGAGTCTACCGGTCGATGGTTGAATAAGCCCAGCCGTCTTCACCCACTTTACATTGCTGAGGCGGTTGCCCGTTTGAGTACAGGTAAAGACCATAAGCCATTCCTAATTGATATGCACAGTGTTTAAACCAGCGCATTGAATAAGACTAATTCCTTTGTATGTAGCAGTTAAATCGTATGAAGGAGGAGGAAAAAAATAATGAAATGTAATACATTTAAAATAAAAGGGCGCGCTGTTCTTGCAGCCAGTCTGCTTACCGGAGGCATGAGTATTGCCAGTTCGGTACAGGCAGCAGGTTGCGTGTTGCAGAATGACCCCTTTTTGTCCAGTGTGATGGGCATGCCAGTTGATGGATATTTTGGTCATCCCTGCGCCCAGCCTCATCCGGGCGCATCAATACAGACACCCTCTGCGGATGGTGTGACGACATTTGTGGTTACGCCTGAAGGGCAACACCCGCCACAGGATCCGTTTGCGGAACCTCCTGGGAGTAATTTTCTGCTTAATGTAGATGAAAATCTGCGTGACTTAAGCAACCGGGAAATGCCAAATACCATTCCATCAAAGTCAACGAATCCGTATAACTTGCATGATGGTCCAGTATTAACCCGAGCGATTGATAAAACCAATCCTGAAGATGATCTGGATGCAATTATTGACCAGTTTGAAGCAGGGCAAGGTCTTAATCAGAGATTGATCAACCGTTTATCTCAGCGGGGTATTGATATCCTTGAAGGCAATCCGATTGGCCGTGCTTATGATGGTTTTTCCATGCTGCACTATACCGGTCCAAACCGGGTGAAAAAGGTGATTCCTGAATATGATGCGAATGGTGTATTGATTGGCGGCAATGTCGATGTGAATATGATCTACTTCAATCAGCGTATTGAATCGGATATGGCATTTATTGATCCGTCTGCGGTACAGGAAGTGCCTTATACGATTACTTATCATGTAAAGGTGTTGCATCGGGGTATAGAAGATTTTTCACCAATGAACATGAACTTTAACCGTATCATTAATCCGATGACCGGAGACGATATGCGCGGACCTTTCCATGCGTCCATGGATGTCAGCTTCTTTCCGATGATTGATGAAGGTACTGAGTACACTATTAAAATCAAGCAGACCAAAGGTAAATATCTGAATCTGATTTATACCTGGGGCTGGCGTATTCATCCACCGCGTGTACAGGTATCAGAAAATGCGCTGAAAACCGCAGGACCTAATGGCTGGACGTTAGTTGAGTGGGAGAAGGCGGCATTCTGTGAAGGTGGCGCTAAAGATCCGGATTGTGATCCAAAAGGCAATGCAGCAGATAGAGCTTATGCGATAGCCCAGATTGGTGATCTTGCACCTTCCAAGCGTATGTGGAATTTGTTCAATGAGCTTAATGCCGGTCAGGTTGGCGGTCAGAGAATCAGACAAATTACGACTGAATTACGCGAGGCGTTTTTTGACTGGACCGATCGTACCAAGTTACCAACCGGTGTGACAGCTGACCCAGATGCAACACTGACATTACTCTATGTAAACAATACGTTTTATGGAAATCGTCAGGGTTTATCGGGTACGGGTAGTAAACTGGGGCCTGCAAGCTTCAAGGGCGTATCCAATGGCAGTGCTTTTGAATGGAATATTCGTCCCTACACATATAAAGTCACATTGTTAAACGGCGATCACTTTCCACATGGCTATATGAATGTGGACTTTGGTGGATCACGTGGCTGGGAAAATCATTTCCAGACAACAGATCCAACCACACTTGTTGGGCCGCATCCGGTTATCCCACCGGGTTCACCTGCAAATGGTTTGCCATACACTGACCCGGCCAATATCGTGGCCGGTGACGAAAATGTGTTTCCGATCAATCGGGGTGGTACAGAAGAGTTCTTACAGCCTACACCGCGTAACCTGACGGATCCGGTTAATGGAGACCCACAGATGGGTTCAGGTTGCTTCTTTACCTTTGGGCGTAACCATGCCTGGCCGAATGCTGGCGGCCCATGGGGTGGCATTATGACACCTCCGGTTGCAGCAGATGGTACACCGGGTTTGCACAAGGTTGAAATTGAATATAACTTTGAGCCAAGTCGACGGCTGAAAATATATCAATTTGATCCATTGCATCATGATCAGGTTATATACTCTTTACACTAATAACGTGTAGCATAGGCATTCAGACACCTCTTCCATGTGAAGGGGTGTTTGTTTTAATCGTTTAAAAAATAAAAAAACGCATATAATTGGTGCAGTAAACGTGTTTAATAGTAAATTTAGGGGGTTGACTTCAATCAGGCGCACGGCTTGCCAGTGCCAGAAAATTCCTGCTCGTGTAAACAATATATTCTATCGAGCAATATGGCTTAAATTTATTTTCCTCACACTATTTATTTCGCAGATAGCTTCAGCAACAGCGCCCGATAAGAATCAGAGCTGCAATACAAAAAGCATTCAAAAGCAGCAGAAAAAAGCTTCGTTTCAACGGTTGTTGAGCACGACAGATAGAAAAAAATCTGAAATTCTTAGGTCTCAGAAAGAGACTCCTAAAATAACAGAAGAATATACTTATAAAATAATTAATAAAATACCACATGCAGTCAGTTCGTTTACTCAGGGGCTTGTTTTTAATAACGGATATCTTTACGAAGGAACCGGCCTGATTGGCGCATCGGGTGTTTACCAGTTGAATATTGAGACAGGGGATGTTGTAAAGGCCCAGAAAACGGACAGATATATTTTTGGAGAAGGCATCAGTGTTATTGAAAACCAGTTGCTCCAGCTGAGCTGGAAATCAGAGCGGGCTCAGGTTTATGATTTGGAAACGCTTAAAAAAACAGGAGAATTTAAATACCAGGGAGAAGGCTGGGGTGCAACGTCAATGGGGCGTAGCCTGATTATTAGCAATGGAACTTCCAGCTTGAAGTGGATTAATCATCTGGACCAGGATAAGAGTCAGAAATATAAAGAAATTACAGTATTCGATTCAGGTGTGGAAGTGCAGGGTTTAAATGAAATTGAATATGTAGATGGTTTTATTTATGCCAATGTATGGCCAACAGACTGCATCGCTAAAATAGATGCCAGTACGGGTGATGTGATTGCCTGGGTAAATTTTACAAACTTATACCCTCAATATTTAAGGCTACACTGGACGGCTGTTTTAAATGGTATTGCATATAACAGTGAAAAAGAAATATTTTATATAACAGGGAAGTACTGGCCAAATATCTATGAAATAGAGCTGGTTCCCTTAAATTAATAGCATATTGATGCGAGTGACGTGTTTATGTCAAAGAAAATATTATTATTTGCACTATTAACCGGGCTGATGGGGTTTTACTTCGGTCAATTGACGGGTGGAACTGCGTCTGTTGAATTTGAAAAATTAACAGATGAAAACCATACTCAATATTCTGATAAATCAGAGGGGACTCATTATGTGTGCCCTATGCATGCTGAAATAATAGCAGAAGAAGTTCAAAGTTGCCCGATATGTGGTATGGACCTGGTCAGAAAGAAAACCGATTTGAGTGCAAAAAACACAGGTGGCGCTTTTCCAGTTGTAGAAATATCGCCTTACGTTGCACATAATTTAGCGGTACGTACCGCAGTGGTGAGAAGAGGGGAGCTTAAACGCAGTATTGAGACGATTGGCAAAGTCACCCGTGTTGATCCTATGGCAAGAAGAACGATCACCCCGCCAATAAGAGGCGAATTACTTTACATTGCCGAGAAATACCAGGGTGATATGGTCGAACGGGGAGAGTTGTTGTTTAGTATGACCTCGCAGCGATTGCTTGAAATGCAGGTCACCTATCAAACTGCTTTTAGGTCAGGCGATAAAGCGACCGCTACATCCATGATTCCGGCATTAAGAAAAATGGGGCTGTCGCCTGAGCAAATCAGTGAATTACAGGCCGGCAAGAAGGCGATGCCGGTGGAAGTCTATGCGTTTGAAGATGGCTTTGTGTATACCCGCAGAGGTCGGGAGGGTGAGTCGGTGCACACCGGTTTTACGGTTTTTAATGTTGGCGGAAACTACCAGGTAATCGAGGTCACCGCTGAAATATTTGAGCGCCAATGGTCGTGGGTAGAGCAGGGGCAGTCTGCTACCATGACGGTTCGAGGCTTACCCGGTGAGTTTTTTAAAGGTAAGGTGGTGCGGGTAGAACCACCAGTGGGTTATACCACTCGTTCACTTGAAATTGCACTAAAGTTCCGTACAGATAATACAGAGCTGTCTCAAAGTATGTTTGCCCATATCAGTATTGAGGGGCGTGCAAAGAAAAATATTTTACTGGTGCCTACTGATACCGTGATTAAAACCGGTCAGGGTGACAGAGTTGTAAAATTACAGGGCGAAAATAAATTTCAGCCCGTGAAAGTTATTGCAGGCGAAGAGGCGAATGGTTTTACTGAAATTCGGGAAGGTTTAAAGGAAAATGATAAGGTTGTTGCTTCAGGCCAGTTTTTAATTGATTCTGAAAGTAATTTGCAGGCTGAGCTTAGTCGTATGAAACCAACTGAGGAGTATCAGTCGTATGAAGTGAAAGCTGTACATGAAGGCCTTGATCATAAGGTAAAGGCCCCTGCTAAAAGCAAGCAAGTCACGTTTGTTACAGAAAATGAAGTGTTAAAGGACTAAAAGTTGATTGCCAGTATCATTATCTGGTCGATAAAAAATCGGCTGCTTGTTTTGCTTATTTCGGTATTGCTAAGTGCGGCCGGTGTCTATTCAGTGCGCACGATTGCGGTAGACGCTCTGCCAGATTTATCGGATGTTCAGGTTATTATCCGCACAGCGTATTCTGGTCAGGCTCCGCAAATTGTAGAAGATCAGATTACCTATCCATTATCAATGGCAATGTTATCTGTACCCGGTGCAGAAGCGGTTCGTGGTTATTCTTTTTTTGGCGATTCATATGTCTATGTTGTTTTTTCTGATAATACCGATCTTTACTGGGCTCGATCCCGTGTGCTGGAATATTTAAATCAGGTTTCAGATCAGTTGCCGCCAGGTGTAAAACCCAAACTAGGGCCGGATGCAACAGGGGTTGGATGGATATACCAGTATGCATTAAAAGATACCAGTGGAAAACATGATTTGGCTGAGCTGCGAAGTTTACAGGACTGGTTTTTAAAGTATGAACTACAAACGGTCGAGGGTGTTTCTGAGGTTGCAACACTGGGAGGTATGGTTAAGCAGTATCAGGTAGCTATTGATCCAGATCGCCTTCGAGGCTATTACCTGACCTTGAAAAATGTGAAACAGGCTATACAGGAATCGAACATGGAAACCAGTGGCTCTGTACTGGAAATTGCTGAAGCAGAGTATATGGTGCGTTTTAAAGGTTATGTAAAAAATGTAGAGGATATTGGTTTAACCAGTGTACCCACTTCTCGTCGACGTTTATCTATATCATCTTTATTGCTGGACGATATTGCAAAAACGATTCAAATTGGCCCTGCGATGCGCCGGGGCATTGCCGACCTGAATGGTGAAGGTGAAGTTGTTGGTGGAATTGTCGTGATGCGATCAGGAGAAAATGCACTCACGACCATACATGCGGTGAAAGAAAAAATACAGCAGTTACGCGACAGTTTACCCGAGGGGGTGGAGCTGATTGAAACCTATGATCGGTCTGAATTGATTAAACGCTCTATTGATACTTTGAGTCATCGACTGCTGGAGGAGTTTGTTGTTGTCGTGCTGGTTTGCGCGTTATTTTTAATGCATTTTCGCTCATCTCTGGTTATTTTACTGAGCTTACCCATTGGTATTTTAACGGCATTTATTGTTATGCGTTTACAGGGCATAAATGCCAATATTATGTCATTGGGCGGAATTGCCATTGCTATTGGTGCGATGGTCGATGCCAGTATTGTGATGATAGAAAATGTACATAAACACGCAGAGAAATCAGATTTCCTCGGTGAAAACAGAATTATTGCGATACAACGTGCCGCAACAGAGGTAGGGCCCGCTCTGTTTTTTTCCCTGTTAATCATTACATTAAGTTTTTTACCTGTTTTTACACTTGAGGCACAGGAGGCGCGTTTATTTACGCCACTCGCTTATACCAAAACCTATGCAATGGCTGCGGCCGCAGGACTTTCTATAACATTGGTGCCTGCACTGATGGTTTATATGATTCGTGGTCAGATTAAAAAAGAAACAGAAAATCCAGTCAATCGATGGCTGATTTCTGTTTATCGCCCACTGATTAGCAAGGCACTAAAGCAGCCAGTAATGATTGTTTTAGGTGCAGGGGTGCTTCTACTTTCTGTTATATGGCCGGTTATGCAGCTTGGCAGTGAGTTTATGCCGGAACTGGATGAAGGTGATTTTCTTTATATGCCGACAACCTTGCCAGGGCTTTCGGTTGGAAAGGCAAGGGAATTATTACAGCAAACGGATCGTCTGATAAAAACGATTCCGGAAGTTGAAATGGTGTTTGGTAAGGTGGGCAGAGCAGAAACTGCGACAGACCCTGCACCTCTGACAATGCTCGAAACCGTTGTACAGTTAAAACCCCGGGAACTCTGGCGTGAAGGTATGACCATGGAAAAGCTTAAGAAAATACTGGATGAACGAGTGAGCATTCCCAGCTTAAGCAATGCCTGGTTAATGCCTATTCGTACACGTATTGATATGCAGTCTACTGGAATTAATACCCCTTTGGGCATTAAAATATCAGGGGATGATTTACAAACCATACAGCAGTTGGGGAAAAAAATTGAAGCGCTTCTTAGCCACATGGAAGAAACTCAAACCGTGCTATCTGATCGGTCTGCCGGTGCACGTTATATAGAAGTTGATATTGATCGTCGATCTGCCGCGCACTATGGCTTAAGTGTAGCGCAAATTGAAGAGTCGGCCAGTATTGCTATTGGAGGGCAGGATATTATCTATACTACGGAGGGTCGTGAACGCTATCCGGTTAATCTGCGTTACCCACAGAACTGGCGTAACTCAATCACAAAGTTAAACGAGCTGCCAATGGTTATTACGGAAGATACACAGGTGCAGCTAAGGGATCTTGCCGATATTCGAGTGGTTGATGGACCACCAATGATTAAAAGTGAAAATGGGCGTTTGACGGGGTGGGTCTACATTACCATTAAAGGCAGTGATATTGGGCGTTATGTTGAAAAAGCTAAAAAAATGCTTCACGACAATATTAAATTACCCTCTGGGTATACGGTAAGCTGGTCAGGACAGTATCAGTATATGCAACGTGCTCAGCAACGACTTAGCTATGTTATTCCGCTTACTTTGTTTATTATTTTTATTCTTCTTTATATAAGTTTTCGCAGTTTAATTGAATCATTAATGGTTATGGTTGCAGTGCCTCTGGCGCTGATTGGTGGTGCATGGTTGTTATGGGCATTGAGTTTTAATTTCTCGATTGCAGTTGCGGTCGGTTTTATTGCATTAGCCGGTGTTGCTGCGGAATTTGGTGTGATTATGATTATTTATTTACGTGAAGCAATTCAGAGACACCAACCGAAAAATCAAGAAGAGTTACGCCAGGCGGTTATAGATGGTGCGATTATGCGGGTAAGGCCAAAAATAATGACGGCAGCCGTTATTATTATTGGTTTAATGCCGATATTATCAGGCAGTGGTGCCGGGTCTGAAGTGATGCAAAGAATAGCGGCACCCATGATTGGCGGAATGATTACTGCACCACTGGTTTCTATGTTGTTAATACCTGTGATGTATTATATGTGGTATCGGCGAAGGCTTTAGCTGTGTCGGTTTCAGTTGCTAAAATTTAAAATAAAGGGTAAAAAATGCTAAATAAAACATTATTTATTGTCGCCGTTTTTTTATTAAGTATACCTGTGTCGAATGCAGAAAAAATACTTAAACAAGAAGCTGGGAAAAAAGAATTTTACGAAAACCTGCATTATAAGCGTGTGCCATCAACACAATCAGAAGGCAGCTCATCTGGTCGTGTGAAGGTGGTTGAAATGTTTTTTTATGCCTGCCCGCATTGTAATAAACTTGATCCAACACTTGATAAGTGGCTTAAAACAAAATCAAAAAATATAGAGTTTAAGCGCGTACCTGCAATAATAGGACCCACATGGTCAATACAGGCCAGAGCATTTTATGTGGCGCAAAAACTGGGTATTGAAGATAAAATAAGAAAAAAACTTTTTAAATCAATTCATGATGATGGCAAGCAATATTATAATGAATATACCATGATGAAGTTTTTTTCCGAGCAGGGAGTTGACCCGGATAAATTCCTGGAGTTGTATGAATCGAAAGAGGTATCTGAAAAAGCAGGAATGGCCAGAGAGCTGACGGTTAAGTATGGTATTCGTGGTGTGCCGGCAATTATTGTAAATAACAAGTACTATACGGCAACCTATTTTACGAAAAATCATGAAGAACTATTAGATGTTGTTGATTTTTTAATTGAAAAAGAGGAAAAAGAACAGCTGGCACTTGTGAAGTAGACTTTAAGTTATTGTTGTTTAATTAAATCAGAAATAATAGAGAGGAAGTATATTATGTTAATAAAAAATAATATTTTATCTGGCGTTAAGCCGTTTTTTTTCATAGCTTTTGGGGTGATGGCTTATTCATCAGCAGCACTGTCAGAATATGTTCCGTTTCCTGGTAAGCTCAAAGTACGGCTGGTAAATATTGAAGCGGCTAATGTTGTTAATGTGAATTTTGAAACCTGGCCGGGTTTTGGTCGAACGTTGCGAGTGACTCTGCCGGATGTTGTGCTGCCAGGTTCATCTGAAAAGCCTGCTGCCTGTGAACTTGAACTTGCAAATAAAGCCCTGGATTTGACAACAAAATATCTAAAATCAGCGAATGAAATATCACTTGTTGATGTGCAGATGGAAACCAGCGCAGATACGGATGTGGTTACAGCCGTTTACACTGAAAAGGGCAGCCTTGTGCAGGCATTACAGAAAAAAGGTCTTGCTCGATCTTCTTCTATTGATGCAAAGAAACCCTGGTGTAAATAAATCTCCTGGTGTAAATAAAATTAATTATAAGCTAAGGGTTATATCAAGATGTTAACAGAAAATCGGCATAAAAAACTTACCAGCATAACTGTATCTCAATGTCTCACTTCTGTGGTGCTGCTGGCTTCTATACTTGTGCTCATTAGCGGATGTCAGGGTGGCGGTGACATTAAAAATAAGAGCCCCAGCAGTAGTACGGAGGTGAATGGTACACGAGGTTATATTGATGAGCGCAATAAGCCGATTGTTCCGTATACCGGTGCTGAGCGTTCAGGGGCAGAGGTTTATGCCCTGTATTGTGCAACCTGTCATGATCGCACGACACAGGGTGCTCCCTTGCCTGATGATGATATAGAGTGGCTACGCCGCCTTAAAAAAGGCAATGAAGTACTGGTGAAAAATGTACTTAATGGCTACAAAGAACTGATGCCTGTTAAAGGTGGCTGTCGTAACTGCAGTGAAAAAGAAGTGAGGGCAGCAGTTGACTATATATTTATGCGAAGCGGTATTAAAAACACGGAATAAGACAAGCAGCTGATGGAAGAAAATTTAATTTTTTTCTGGTTTTTTTCTAAAGTAAGATGTGTTTTTATAAAAATCCATATTCTGCTGTGGCCAGTAGCCGGGCAAGCCAAGGATGGGGAAAGGCTGAAATTGCGGGCGCTGTCGAGACAGCTGTTCTTCCCAGATTTCTGCCAGGTGGCTGTCCAGCTCTGTGTAGTGACCATTTTTTATTTTTTCTAACAGTTTTTCATCGGCTATCATCAGGCAGTGACAGGTTAAACCAATATAAGGTGAGAGTGCCTTTTCAAATATAGCGTGACCAAAAATAACACATTCAAAACTGTTTTTAAATTTATCTGCATTATCTATGAACAGGGATTGCCACTGGTGTTGCTCTACCAGTTTCAGTAATTTGTTGTCTTTGCAGATGAGTACGGCGCCACACTCATCAAACTGGGTGATTTTGTTCTCCAGCCAGCTTCGGTTGCTGCCACGAGAGCGCTTGCTCGCTTTGTTAAAATGCAGGTGATTGAGTGTTTTTTTTGTCCGTGGAAAGCGCAGCCATATCATGGCATTAAAAAAATCGTGCCAGTTACAGGTTCGTGTCTGCAGCTCTTTTTTTAAATAGACTCGGGGTTCGTATTGCTCTTCAAATGTATTGATTTTACCAGACTGGGGTACGGGTGTTATCTTCAGGCCCTGTTCAACAAACCTGGCTTTATAATCAGCGATTTTTGGCCAGTCTTCGAAGGTATCAAAAAACTGTGTTAGCGGTCTGAGTTGTTGAATAATGGGAGATGTTTGAAATACCGTTGTATTCCAGAGGTCTTTTTTTTGCATAAAGGTTACTTCTGAATAATACTATCGATATGTTGAAGAATAATGTCAGCGTTATTATAGTCCAGTACAACGGGCAGAACGGTGTTTCCTGCTTTAATAAAAAGAGACGGCAGGCTGTAAGCACCGACGGAGCGAGAAAATTCAATTTGTTGTATTAACTGCTCCTGTATCTCATCAGAATGTACGCTTGAAATAAATTGCTCTTTATTAATGTCGATGTCTTCAGCCAGCTCATAAAGCACATTGTAATCAGACGGATTTTTTGCCTGCAGGTAATAGGCCTTTTGAATGGCGGTGTTCATCTCGTTGTATTTACCCTGTAGTCTTTTTGCGGCTAATACGGCGCGGCAGGCTGGGTAGGTAGATCGTCTGGGAGTGCAAAGTGTCCAGAAGTCGTAATTGAAATCTATTCCCGCAATGCTTTGCTGAATTGATTGCCAGTTTGATTTTATCTGTCGTTGCATTTTATCCGGCATGGGGGTGTCAGAGTCTGCGGCAAGCCCGCCCATCATATATTCAAGTTTTAGCGTGTCAGGTAAGTGATGGATTAATTCTTCCAGTACCGGTTTAAAGCCCCAGCACCAGGAACACATCGGGTCATGCACGTAGTAGAGAGTGCTCATGAAAATTCGGCTTTGCAATTAATATCAATTAAGATGTCAGTTATCGGCTGTAAAAAGACAATTTTTTCAGCGTGTAATAACAGGCGCTGGCTGGCCTGTCTGGATGAAAACGTGCCATAAAGTTCATCACCCAGTATCTGATGGCCGAGGGAGGACATATGTACTCGAAGCTGATGGCTCCTACCGGTGATCGGCAGGAGTTTAACCAGGCTGCTATTATCATCGCGGGTACTGATCAGTTCATATTGGGTGACCGAGGGCTTGCCTGTTTTATAATCGATTTTCTGTCGGGGACGTTGTAACCAGTTGGTGATTAATGGCTGGTTAATAAGGCCCTTTTTATTTTTTAAAATACCGTGTACTCTGGCAATATACTGTTTTCTGATCTGTCTTTTTTCAAACAGGATACTGAGCGCCCTTTGCATGGCTTTATTCAGTGCAAAGATAATAATGCCGGAAGTGGGCATATCGAGCCGGTGCACCACTTGTGCAGCTGGCTGCTCTGCCTGTAACCTTGATAGCATGCAATCCTGCTTTTCTTCGCCACGCCCGGGAACAGATAGCAGGCCTGAGGGCTTGTTCAGAATGATCATGTGCTCATCCTGAAAAAGAATATCAAGGCCTGAATGCTGGGGCGGGCGGTATGTAATTGCGGGCAGCATGCTCAACGATCAGGCGTCAGTGGATTAAACAGGGGCTCAAGGCCATTGACTTTTATTTCATAGGTCAGTCCCAGCATTCGGCCCAGTTCGCCGCCGGGAAAGCCTTTGCTGTGGTACCAGACGACATAGGGCTCGGGCAGCTCAATTAACAACTGTCCGGCGTATTTCCCATAGGGCATACGGTAAGATGCCAGTTTGAGCAGCTCTTTGCGTGCCTGTTCGGGGTCAAATGGTTCACTATTCAAATGCTGGGTTTCCTGTGCTCAGGGTGGCTTCCAAAGGTGTTGAGTTCATCTATACTGTTCTGGAATCGGAGTATAACAAATGCTCAGATACTATAGTATTCCTGTTTCTAATGGATTAACAAATGAAAATAACTGACTTATATAAGTACTGGATTTTTCTAAACAATAAACCCCTGGGACGCTGGTTGTTCAATCGAGTGGTTGCATTTGTCAACCCTTATACCGGGGCATTAAAAGCCGATGTTTGTGAACTGGAGAAAGGCTTTGTGCGCATCAGGTTAAAAGACAGGCGAGGTATTCGTAATCACCTGAACTCAATTCATGCCATTGCATTGACAAATTTAGGTGAATATGCCAGTGGTCTGGCTTTAATTACACAGTTTACAGAGCAGATGCGCGGTATTGTGGTAGAGATCAATATCGAATTTATAAAAAAGGCCAGAGGGACTTTGCTTGCTGAGTCTTCAAGCCGGTTACCCGGGCAATTTCTGCAGCAGAAAACAGATACTGAGCATACCGTGATTGCCAATGTTTTTAATACAGATAAGGAGCTTGTTGCCAGGACGCGAGTTAAATGGAAGCTGAGTTTTCGTGAAGAATAGAGGGCATCTCTAAAGCAGAGTGGAAAAATGACTATGACAGATAATCTGTTTCTCAGGCATACGGGTATTGAACAACCCATTATCTGCGGGCCAATGTATCCCTGCAGTAACCCGGAGCTGGTTGCGGCGGTTTCTAACGCCGGAGCAATCGGTATTATTCAGCCGGTTACTTTAACCTATGTTAATGGTTATGAGTTTGCCGCAGGCCTTGATTATATTCAGTCATTAACGGATAAGCCGCTGGGTATGAATCTGCTTATTGAAAAAGGCTCAAAAAAATATCACCAACGAATGCAACAGTGGATGGATATTGCGCTTGAAAAAGGTATTAAGTTTTTTATTACCTCTTTGGGGAAGCCGGACTGGGTTGTTAAAAAAGCCCATGCATCGAATGCTTTTGTTTATCACGATGTGACTGAAGCCAGGTGGGCGCAGAAGGCTGTTGATGTCGGAGTTGATGGCTTAATAGCGGTTAATAACAGGGCGGGGGGGCATGCAGGGCGTTATGCTTTTGATGAGCTGTTTCATCAACTTGCGCAATATAAGCTGCCGCTTGTCTGTGCCGGTGGTATTGCCGGTCGGGACGATTATGTTCATGCTTTAAGTGTCGGCTATCAGGCGGTGCAAATGGGTACACGCTTTATTGCTTCAGAAGAGTGCAGTGCGCATCTGTCATATAAACAGGCCATTATTGATGCAGGTGAAGCTGATATCGTATTAAGTGAGCGTATTACTGGCATACCGGTTTCTGTTATTAATTCTAGCTCTATAAGGAAAGCGGGTTTAAAACCGAATGTGTTTGAACGCTGGATGCTACGGCATGTAAAATTTAAATACATTATGCGCACGTTAATGGCTTTAAAATCTTTATATTCATTGAAAGCATCGTTGTTGGATAAAACAGGCAAGACAGATTTCTGGCAGGCGGGTAAAAGTGTAGAATCCATACAGAAAATTTTAACTGTTGATGAAGTAATTAATGAGCTTGTGGATGACAGTTAATATTCATAGTCCGATGAAAACGTGATGAAAGTTCTATATGGTGCGCTTGAGTTGAATCGTCTGTGAAATAGATTTAACTTTCTTATTGCTTAAAATAAGGGGCAGATGAGTTATAAGAAATCCTGTCCTTTTGAAGAGGCTTAAAAATAGTTCTTTGTTACTTAATGGGTATTATTAATAAAATATAAAATTAAGTTTAAGGTGCTATTTGTATTATTTATTCATCAATATTTAAAACGGTCGGTACAGGAATGCCTGTAGCCGACCATTGATTAAGTCCGAAAACTATTAAGCTTATTAAAGGTCGTATTTGTCCAGATCTTTGCCTTCCAGTAAGCCACCGGTGTAGCCCTGATCACGAATAGACTGCATAACTTCGTCAACTCGGGGTTCAGTGATCGGTGTCAGGTGTGAAAGTATCAGTGATTTAACATTAGCCTGAGATGCAACTTCGCCTATACGAGTTGGGCTGGTGTGCAGAGAACGAAAGAAAGGGCTTGGTGGCAATGTATCAGTGATGCCTGTGTCATAAATTAATATATCAGCATCCTGTGCAATGGTGATCATATTGTCACCGGTTGATGCCGTGTCGCCTGAATAAACAATGCTGTGGCCTTTGTATTCAATGCGGTAGGCAACAGCAGGAACGGGGCCATGATCTACAGCAATCGCTTTAATTACCAGGCCGTCATCTGTGCGCAATACCTCTTCTATGGTTGCATCACGAACCGTTGAGTTTAAATCGTGTGCTACATAGTTAAAGTCACTGGTACCCTGAGTAATTTGTCTTACGAATGTTTCAAGGTAACGTTCTGTTCCATCAGGTGCGGCATAATGACCGTCAGCATAAGCTGTAGTGGCAGGGTAATCGCTGTTGGTCGGGTCATCGATCGGGCCAGAAATATGAATAGGATTAGAGCGACTGGTTAGTGCCAGGCTGTTGTGGAAGTAAATGGTTTTAATAATTGAACTCATATCACCGGTGTGATCCAGATGAATATGACTTAAAAGAATGTACTCCATGGCGTTAATATTGTAGCCACTTTGAGCAAGGCGTTGAAATGATCCGCCGCCTACGTCCATTAATACACGGGGATTTCCATCAGTAAATATCATATAGGCAGCACTTGCGCGTCCGCTGCTGGTCGCAACCGGGCCGCCGGAGCCTAATAGCATAACAGACAGCTCATCCTGTGCAGCCATTGCTGATTGTGAAGCCAGTAAAAGCGACACAATGGGTAATATTGCAACCTTAAGTTTTTTACATATTTTCATATTTGTTCTCTTTTTTATAATGATTAAGTAAAAATTAAATTAACCTGTGAGATAGTAATCTTCAGGTATTTTATAATATGTTTCATAAAGTTAATGTAAATTAATCCTCTTTATCTATTAATGGTATCTGTAATTTACTCATTGCTGGTAATATGTTTCTGAACCGGTTCACAAAATATGGTCTGAGGTTAATAGTAATTATAAATAATGCTAGGGTGATCAAGCTTAAGAATAAAAAAATGTCTATTTTTTTATTCTGTTGTGAGGAGGTACAAATATTAGTTTAAATATTTTACGGTTTAACTGGTGCTTGTGGAGAGGTGAATAAAATGTGATTTTTACTAGAGGAAGTATGTATTTTAGCGTTTTTGTCGTCTGAGTGTTAATCGTTATAAACTTAAGGTTAGGTCGTGTTTTCTACCTTGGTGATAAAATATATCGCAGGAATAGTTATCTGTTTTAGAGATGCGCTTAAGGGGAGATACTCAATAAATATTCTTTGACGGTAAATAAATGAGTGTCAGGTGTTTGGTCGTTGATATCAATGCATTTTTGCAGGCTGAATGTCTGTGCTGTGTTTGCAGCCTGTATGATATTGTAATTCGGGAATTCTTTTTCAGCTATTACGCCTGCCATATGCTTTCTATCAGATGAAAACCCCTGCAGGTAGAGGTTGGCGGGTATGGCTTTTAGCAGGGCCTGAAATTTATTGCTTACGGGGCGATTCTCTGGAAATGTAGCCGCAAAGTACTGATTAATTTCAGCCGGAAAATCACAGCGGCTATCAAAGTCAAAAATAACGGTCTGTTGTTTAAAGCAGGCGGATAAAACCACGTGATAATCCCATATCATGGGTTGACCGTCGACCGACAGTGACTGCTCAAATACGGCCACGGTGTTTGACGGGTTAATGATAAAAAGTACATCTATAGGTGTGGCGAGCTTACTGGTGTAAAATGATTCTATGAGCTTCCATATGTTTTCCTCACAGAACAGTGGGGTATAGGTGTATGAGTTTCTATTAAAATTATGCATATATTGAAAATTACACGTCAGGTTACTATTTTATGTATTTTACAGAACTATTGATTATTATGTTTCTGGCCCTGTTTATCTGGTTCTGGCTGGACTCTATGCGAATTAATGAAATTGCCCGTTCCATTGGTGCTAAAATGTGCAGTAAAAATAATGTACAGTTTTTAGATGACACTGTCCACCTGAGCGGCATTCGAATCGGTAAAAATGATTATGGCCAGACAAAACTGTTACGTGATTATGAGTTTGAGTTTACTAATAGCGAAATGCACCGTTATAGTGGTCGATTGACACTGGCTGATAAATCGCTGTTAGCTTCAGATATGGATGTTTACCGCACAGATGAGTTTGAATAACTCATTTGGTGCAGTTACGGGCTATTAAGGGCCGTTATGGATGCATTTCGCAGGTTCTACAGTTGCATTCTGTGTGCGGCAATTTGTTGTTGCTTTGAATAAGGTTGAAAATTGATATGATATTGAGTTTATATAGTTTATTACATGTTGTCTCCGCGGTCATCTGGGTAGGCGGGATGTTTTTTGCCTATAATTTTTTGCGCCCGGCGGCGGCTAAGGTGCTTGAGCCACCATTGCGTCTGAGCTTATGGGTTGCTGTATTTAAGCGCTTTTTCCCCTATGTATGGGTGTCCATTGTTATCTTGCCTGTCACGGGGTATTTGATGGTGTTTTCGATATGGGGTGGCTTTGCAGCTGCGCCTGTTTATATACACATTATGAACGGGGCCGGTATTTTAATGATTTTTATTTACCTGTATGTGTTTTTTTCACCCTTTAAGCAGCTTCAACTGGCTGTGGCAGAGCAGAGGTGGCCTGATGGCGGCAAAGCCCTGGCTCAGATACGTTTACTGATACTGTTCAATACGTCGCTGGGGGTGTTTGTGGTGTTAGCGGCCAGTGGTGGCCGCCTGCTGGTTTTATAAGGTATTTCATGGGCCGAGCCTGTGAAATATTCAGCTTCTGGGGTGCCTTTATGTCGGCTTTAAAAGCCCCTTTATATTCTGGTCAGCCCAGTAAACAGCGGTTAGGTAGGATTGAATATACTGTGGCGCATCAATGTTGGAGTGAATAAGTTCATCCCAGTTGCTTTTTTCGTACTGTAATACGTCTTTATAAATATCTCCCTGTACACCGCTTTTATCCAGCAGTGCAAGCTTAATGGGGATGCTCAGAATAACAGAATCAAGAAGGTCGATTAATGGTTGGTCCATAAGTGCGTCCAGTACTGAAAACAGGCCGATAATAAACATCTGGTGTTTGACTTCAGGGTGATAGATTTCAGCCAGCAGTTCGCACATTTTTCCGCGAATCATGCCGATAACGATGAGTTCAGTGGGTTTACTCTCGATAACCTTTGACATTAAGATAAGTGAAATCCAGTTTTTAAGGTTGTTTATACCCAGAATGATAATGGCATCTTTAATTGAGTCGACCTCATGTCTCAGGCTGAATGCAGCGCTATTGATATATCTCAATAACTTGTATGACAGGGTGATATCCTGAACGAGGATATTTTCCAGCTGCTGTGAGCTGATTTCAGGATCCTGCAGGCGGTTTATCATATTCAATACGACCATTTTATTACTGGGCAAAGATTTTTGTTCCAGCATTTGCGGGTAGCAGAAAAAATACCCCTGAAAATAGTCAAATTCGCAGTCGTAACAGAATCGATATAATTCATAGGTTTCGATTTTTTCAGCAATGAGTTTGACGCCGTAGGGTTTCAGGGCTTTTAGCTGTTCTTTTACCTCGCCTTTATTCAACGCCATTACATCAATTTTTATGTAGTCGGCGAGTTCTACAAAAGGGATGAGGCTGGTATCAAAAACAAAGTCATCCAGGGCGATGCGATAACCTTCTTTCTTCAGCTGCTTCAGGCCTTCTACGGTGTTCTGGTCTGGCTTAACGTCTTCCAGAACTTCAAGAACAGACTGTGCTCTGAACATGGGTGTTAATGATTCATTGACAATAAATTCACGAGGCAGGTTAATGAAGGCCAGGGCGCTGCCGACGATATTGTCGATACCAATATGCATAAAAGAATTCAGTATGGTGTCACAGGATGCCTTGTCAGGGTCGCTTATAGTGGCTTTATTGATGCGGTTGTTACGATATAACAGCTCATAACCCATAACGCTTTTATTACGGTCGTAAATAGGTTGTCGAGCAATAAACAGGTTGTCCATTTAGTTATCCGGTATTACTGATTATAGGATATACTGAATATAGCTTAATTTACTCTAAACGTGTTCATGACTGATTTTTCTCTAACCCCGCATCAAAAGCAGTATATTGTTGAGCGCACGATTTATTATACCCGGTTGGCCAACCAGTTGATGGCGCTTAATCTGCCCCAGATTGATGTGTATTTTGATTTGTGTGGCAGAGCATCGGGTATGTTCGTTGCCAGGCTCTCTGAAGTTTATATACGCTATAATGAAATCGTGTTTTCACGGAATTTTGAAGACGCAGCAATTCATACGGTTGGCCATGAAGTGGCGCATTATGTGGTCTATTCAATCTGCGGCGCAAGAAAGGTTAAGCCCCACGGCAGAGAATGGAAATATGTTATGTCACTGTTTGGTCTTGAGCCCGAAGTGACCAGCTCGTATGATGTGAGTGAGTTGCCATTAAAACAACAAAAACGCCACGACTATACCTGTGGTTGCATGACGCATCAGCTATCAACCACAAGGCATAACAGGGTTCAGTTAAAAAAAAGGGTTTATCGTTGCCGTTTGTGTCAGCAGCCGTTGCGTCGTTAGTCGTTAGTCGTTAGTCGTTAGTCGTTAGTCGTTAGTCGTTAGTCGTTAGTCGTTAGTCGTTAGTCGTTAGTCGTTAGTCGTTAGTCGTTAGTCGTTAGTCGTTAGTCGTTAGTCGTTAG
>UOFI01000125.1_pt1 | contig 24483 bp, 23 predicted proteins | sample 1988361 | NCBI WGS metagenome assembly UOFI01 (sample SAMEA4712194, study PRJEB27164) | hydrothermal vent metagenome | biome: marine basaltic hydrothermal vent biome; feature: marine hydrothermal vent; material: mineral | place: Pacific Ocean | collected 2011-06-14/2011-07-23 | depth 1689 m
TGTAGTAATCAAGGTGCTCTATCCTCTGAGCTACATCGCTATACTTAAGTGCCTGTTAAATAGACAGAACTTACTTGCTATTTACTTTGCAAAATTCAATCATGATTATGGATACTGCAAAGTTATATTGGAAACGACGGTAGGACAGGACTTGAACCTACGACCTTCTTGACCATACAATGGGGTACCATCCATCAAAATATGTAGCAATCAAGATGCTCTATCCAACTGAGCTACGCCGATATAGATTGCAAGTATGCCTGTCATATTTAAGATTTGTGGATATTCAGAAAAACAGTGTAGTAGTCACTACAGTCTAATTTTATGAACATCAAATTTAAGCCAAAACACATATTGTCACAAATCGGTCACAATTCTGTCACATGGCTCTTTGGAGCCTAAAAATTTTATCCCTAAAACAACTTTTTTATGTGACAAGAAATTTTATAAGGATTTTTGAAATGACTACATCACTGAATTTTTTAAGGCGTATTTTTTAAGTATAATTTTACTCAACAAAGATGACCTAATCATTTATGTGACAAGATTTTTTGAGTAAAAACAAAAACAGCCACTTATGTAAGCGGCTGTTTTTGTTAAAGAATATGGTGGCAACACCGGGATTCGAACCTGGGACCCCATCATTATGAGTGATGTGCTCTAACCAACTGAGCTATGTTGCCTTTGCTGCGCATTACTGGCATGACGAGTAATGAGGGCGCGAATTTTGCGTGTTTTTGAGGCTTTTGTCAAGGCCGGCAAGGTAGAAAGCCTGAAGTTTCAGGGCTGTGTTTGTGGCGGTTCTGCTGAACTTGATACGGTTTGCTGGCAGCTGCTTTGAAGCAGGGCTTCAGGGTATAGGTTCCCACGCAGAGCGTGGGAACGAGGCCATTCTTTAGCGTGGGAACGTGGGTTCTAGCGCCTACCGTCGATTACACGTTAAACCTGAAATGTAAAACGTCTCCATCCTGCACGATGTAATCTTTACCTTCTACACGCAGTTTACCCGCTTCTTTGGCTCCGCTTTCTCCACCGTACTCGATAAAGTCATCATAAGCCATGGTTTCGGCGCGTATAAAGCCTTTTTCGAAGTCGGTGTGTATGACGGCAGCCGCCTGGGGTGCGGTGGCTCCGACAGGCACGGTCCAGGCTCTGACTTCTTTTACACCGGCGGTGAAGTAGGTTTGCAGCCCCAGCAGTTTGTAGCCGGCACGTATTACCCGGTTCAGGCCGGGCTCTTCCAGGCCCATTTCATCGAGAAAGTCTTTTTTCTCGTCTTCATCCAGTTCGATCAGTTCTTCTTCTATGGAGGCACAAACCGCCACAACCACGGCCCCTTCTTTTTCTGCGTGTTCGCTTATCTGGTCTAAAAACGGGTTGTTTTCAAAGCCGTCTTCACTGACATTGGCAATGTACATGGTGGGCTTGATGGTGAGCAGTTGCAGGTCGCGTACCTGCAGGGCGTCATCTTCGCTCAGCTCCAGGGTGCGCACCATCTGGCCTTCATCTAAGTGGGCTCTTACTTTTTCCAGCACCGCGACTTTGGCTTTGGCGTCTTTATCACCGGATTTGGCGACTTTTGCATGTTTGTTCAGGGATTTTTCTACCGACTCCAGGTCACTCAAGGCCAGCTCGGTATTGATGACATCAATATCATCCAGGGGGTTTATTTTGCCCGATACATGCACGATATCATCGTTTTCAAAGCAGCGAACCACCTGCGCGATGGCATCGGTTTCGCGTATATTGGCGAGAAATTTATTGCCCAGGCCTTCGCCTTTGGATGCTCCGGCAACCAGACCGGCAATGTCTACAAACTCCATGGTGGTGGCCAGCACTTTTTCGGGCTTCACAATGGCGGCCAGGGCATCCAGCCGGGCGTCTGGCATGGGCACCATGCCGACATTGGGCTCGATGGTGCAGAAGGGGTAGTTTTCTGCCTGAATGCCCGCCTGTGTCAGTGCATTGAATAAGGTTGATTTGCCGACATTGGGCAAGCCGACTATTCCGCATTTAAAACCCATGGTGTGTCCTCTTTAGTCCTGCCTGTTTTTCAGGTCTGGTTTTCTGGCCTGTTTTGCCGGCCTATTTGCTGTGTAAACGATGCACGGCTTTTTCCCAGCTGCCTTCTGCCAGCAGGGGAAGCACTCTGAGTGCGTCATCAATGGAGTTTTCAATACTGATCTGCTCATCTTTTGCGGGCCGATGCAGCACATAGTCTGACACCTGATCACGGTGCCCCGGATGCCCAATGGCAATACGCAGGCGGTGAAATTCTTTTCCCATTTGCGCAATGATATCCCGCAGGCCATTGTGCCCGCCGTGTCCACCGGCGGTTTTCAGGCGTGCTGTGCCGGGCTCAAGGTCCAGCTCATCATGGGCAACGAGTATATTTTCGGTGGGAATTTTATAGAATGACGCCAGTTTATGCACCGCCAGACCACTGCGATTCATAAAGGTGTCGGGCTTGAGCAGCCAGATTTCGCGGCCCTGCAGCTCAACTTTGCAGACGTCCCCTGAAAATTTGCTTTCAGGACGAAATTGCGCGCCCTTCAGGCGCGCAATTTCTTCAACAAACCAGAAGCCGGCATTATGTCGGGTTTGTTCATATTTTGACCCGGGATTACCTAAACCGGCAATCAGATCTATATTTACAGTTTTTCCCGACATAAGGCCTGCTCTGAGGTGCGGCTATTACTCTGCCGCGTCGCCTTCAGCTGCTGCATCACCTTCTGCTGCTGCTGCAGGTGCGCTTTCGTCTTCTTCAACCACAACCTTAGGTGCGTGAATAGACACAACTGCGGTATCATGGTCTTCATCACCGTGTTTCAGTGCGGTCAGTTCAACGCCTTTAGGTATGTTCAGCTCAGTCAGGTGAATTGAATCCCCCACATCCAGCGCTGAGATATCAACTTCGATGAACTCGGGAATGTCTTTAGGCAGACATTCAACTTCAACTTCGTTAATAACGTGGCTGATAAGACCACCACCCAGTTTAACGCCCGGAGCAATGTCTTCACCGGTGAAATGCAGCTGTACTTGCATGTGCATTTTCTTCTTCGCATCTACACGCTGGAAATCCATGTGCATAATGTCCACTTTGTACGGATGATGCTGTATATCACGTACAATGACTTTTTCTGCTGTTTTCTTGCCATCAATCATCAGGCTTACAATTGATGCGTAGAAAATTTCATTATCAACATGCGGGCGAACTTCACGCAGATCGATGGTGAGACTGACAGGATCGCCTGATCCGTAAACAATTGCAGGTATTTTTGCTTCGTGACGCAGACGGCGGCTCGCACCCTTCCCCAGGTCTGTACGCGTTTCAGCGTTAATTTGAATAGCCATAATAATGCTCCAGATCCATAGTTCACTATGGAACAGTAATACCGGGGTAACGCGACCATTTGCCCCGGTGAAAAAAGAGCGCGAATTATACATGATTACGGCGTTTTACGGAACAGGGATTTTTCGGCCTGTGTGCCAGGCCAAATATGCGTGGCCAAATATGCGTGAACTTCTCTGCATTATACGCTATTGAGCTCATTTATATGGTTTCTGCTGCCCGCCCCCCTCGCATTGCGCTTTGCTTCATGCGGGCTACGTAAGCCCCGTTTGATAATAAACCGGTAATAAATCGGAGTGTTTCAGAATAAAAAGAGTGGTTTTCTGGCTGTCAATGGCTGGTGCCCGTGGCGTAGTTTATTTTATTATATACATTATATTTACCCGAGGGCTTGTTCATGGGCAGGCGTTTGATCTCCTGCAGGGTTTTCGCGTCATATATAATAATGGCTCCGTCTTCGTCCCAGATGCTGAGTATGGCATGACGTCCATCGCGGTCAAATTCCACATGGGCGGCGGTTTTACCCGGGGCGGGGCGCAGGGTTTTAATAATTTTCAGGGTTTTCTTATCGATGATATGCACCGCATCTTTATTCGGGCCAAAGAAGACATCCACCCAGGCGTAGTCGCTGTTTTTATGGCTGCGCATAAAAAACCCCGGCCCCAGGGTTTTTATCTGCTTAAAGGTTTTCCAGTTATCCATATCAATCAGGCTCACCTCGCCGGTTTTCAGGTTGGGTGTTGCCATAATGTTTTTACCCTGATACTGCCAGCTAATACCTGAGCCCAGATGCGGCATGCCCTGCAGTTGCAAATCGGCGATTTTTTTACCCACAATCAGGTTAATGACCTGACCATTTTTATTATTACGGGCGGCACCAATTAAATGCTGGTATCTCTGGTCAAAGAAAAAGTCATCCAGATAATCATCCAGTTGAATCCGCCTGACAGGAAAGCGACGGTTATCCATAAAACCTTCCTGGTAGCGATAGTCATGAATATAGCCTTCGGCCACGGGCTCGGGTTTGTCCAGGTAACTGATTTCCCAGACTTCGGTGACATCTTTAAGCGCCACAATAAAGCTGTTACGCGGAGGTGCGGTGTATACTGCGCTCACCCGCGAGCTTTTGCCCTGTTTGTCTTTTACATCGATCAGCTTGATTGGGCTCAGGTCACGGGCATCAAGAATCACCACGCTGTGGGGCAGATAATTGCCCACCATAATGTAGCGACCATCAGCGGAAATCGCCAGATTACGGGTATTAATACCCGCCCGTACTTCAACCACGGTTTTAAAATTATACATATCAAATTTACTCACCCAACCATCGCGGGAGGCAAAATAGACGAAGCGACCATGCGGTGAATACTTGGGTCCGCCATGCAGGGCAAAACGGGTTTTAAACCGGTGCATGGGTTCAAATTTATCACCGTCGAGTATGGTGGCATGATGGTCGCCAATTTCCACCACCACAAACAGATTGAGCGGGTCTGCGCTGTACTGTGGCTTGTCTTTTAGTTCACTGTTTTTAAAATGAACAATATGACTTGCATTAATTTCATCCAGCCCCCATTCGGGTATATAACCCAGCGGACTATAAATATACTCCACCAGCTGTTTAATTTGCTGTGTATTCAGTTTATCCGCCAGCCCCGGCATCTGGCTGGCGATACGACCATTAGCAATCACCGCTTCAGCCTGTTTTTTCTTCAGGCGTTTAAGGTTGCCCGGCAACATGGCGGGGCCCATGGCCCCCAGCCGACTTTCTTTATGGCAGCTTGCACAGTGCTCTTTATATAATTTTTTTACTCCTAAGTTATTTTTTCCGCTGCTATCCATTGCGCTATTATTGGCTGCATGCACCAGTAACGGAGCTGCCAGCAGAAGCACAAAAAATATTTTTGAATATAAAAAGGCCATAGTTAGCTTATCACCTGCTGCGTGCGTGACCAGGGTCGCAGCTCTACCCGCTCACCTTTTCCGCTGTAACCAATCTCCTTATCGCTTAAATAACAGGCGGGGTCTTCCTGCCAGGGGTCACCGGTTAACTGCCGCGCCCTTACCCGGGTGTTGCCATTGCAGATGGCCAGGTGTTTACAGTCAGCGCAGCGCCCCTTTAATGGCCGCTGTTGCATTTTTAACGCGGCCATTAAAGGCTCCCGAGTATCTGTCCATATTTCACTAAAGCGGCGCTGTTTTACATTGCCCAGGTCATAGTCCCACCAGAAAGTATCCGGATGCACATTACCCAGGTTATCAATATTGGCAATATTCACACCGGTGGAGTTTCCTCCCCAGCGCTGCAGTTGTTTTTTTATCTGTTGTGCATACTGTGGATACCGTTGCTCAACCCATTGCAACAAATAAACGCCGTCGGCATCATTATTGCCACTGACAAAATCACGCTGGCGACCTTCAAGCTGGTCCTGCCAGCTGGTTTTAAATAACAGGTCCAGTGCATCTCGGCTGAGTTGATGATACACATCTCTCCCACGATTTTTATTTCCACGACCGGCGTAATTAAGGTGCGAGAGATAAAATTTATCCACCTGCTCCTGTTCCATTAACTGCAGCAGGTCCGGTAATTCAGCTGCATTATCCAGGGTCAGGGTAAAACGCATACCGACTTTTATACCCTGCTCATGGCATAATCGAATGCCGTTAATGGCTTCATCAAAGGCCCCCTGTTTGCGACGAAATCGATCATGGGTTTGGCGCAGACCATCAATGCTGATGCCCACATAGTCATAACCCACCTCACTGATCTGGCGAATATTATTTTCTGTAATCAGCGTACCGTTGCTCGAAAGCCCCACATAAAACCCCATGACTTTAGCGCGCTTTGAAATTTCAAAAATATCATCGCGTAATAAGGGTTCACCACCGGAAATAATAAGTACCGGCACATGAAAGGCTTTTAAGTCATCCATCACTTCAAATACTTTTTCGGTGTTTAACTCACCGGGAAAATCCTTATCGGTTGAAATAGAATAACAGTGCTGACAGGTCAGATTACAACGGCGAATTAAATTCCAGATAACCACCGGACCACGAGGCTTACGCATCGCCGGCAACGACTGAAGCGGCTGTTGTTTCAGGCTATGTAACTGCCCCATAAACTGACTGATTCGAAACATGGTTATTTTCCTTTATATACTTTTTCTTTATGTGCATTTTTTGGGATGAGACGAAGTCCCTGTTTTTTTAGAATACGACGACTGAATAGAACATCATAACCATGATTGTTTTCGCCAAGCAGAAGCGCTATTTTTTCCACTTTCTGCATCGCCTCCTGTCGCGTTTTTGCATGCACCATGGCAAATAAATTATAGGGCCAGTTTTTGCCGTGGCGAGGGCGCTGATAGCAGTGACTCACAAAATCCAGTTTACCCACTCGCTGACCCAGCTGGTTTATTTTTTCATCCGGCACATTCCAGACACTCATGCCATTGGCGACATAACCCAGCTTATAGTGATTGGGGACAGCGGCAATACGGCGCAGTTTGCCACTGTCGAGCATAGACTGAAATAAATCCATAACCTGTTGCTCAGTAACACCCAGCTGTTCTGCCAGCATTAAATAGGGACGTTTCACCCTGGGCAGGCCCGCCTGTGTTAATAATACCAGCTGGCGCTGTAACTCTGCCTGCTGCAGGCAACGATCTATTTGATGATCTAGCTTCATATCTGTTTGTGTCTGCATAATTATTTACCGTTGATATAGTTTTTATATACTGCTACTCACCCGGCTAAACCGTCAGTTTTAATTTTACAAAAAACTCCTGCTGCTTGGGCATATTGTAAACTTTTAAAGCACTGTTTTTTTCAATCGTTCTGATCACCTCATCAACTTCTTCCACTGTTTCAGTGGCAATTACAAACCACATGTTAAACTCATGTTCACGCTGATAGTTGTGTGCGATTTGCGGCATTTCATTCAACAGTCCGGCAACGACTTCAAACATTTCCTGAGGTACTTTCATCGCTGCCAGGCTAAAACGCCCGCCCATATTGTCCACCTGAAACAATGGACCGAACCGTGTCAAAACGCCACTGTTTAACAGTTCTTCAATTCTGTAAATCAACTCATCTTCTTCAATGCCGAGCATTCTGGCCACGTCAAAATAGGGCCTGGGTGTAAGCGGAAACCCCTGCTGTAAGCAGTTAATAATCTGTCTGTCTGTATTATCAATATCGGCATCGTCTAAACTCATACCCCCCATAACCGGCGCTTGCGTTTTATCTACTTTCATTTGATTTGCCCCCATATAAGTAAATATCTGCTTTTAGCTGGTGCACGGCACCGCGCTGTTTGAAGCGCCGTTTGCTGAATAAAACCTCACAGGTGAAGTGCACTCGACAGTGAAGTTTCAATGCCTCTACCCGCTGTAAAACCTCGCTTCTGTCTCGCCCATGAATCATGCAAAATAAATTATAAGGCCAATCTGGCAATTTACGTGGCCGCTGATAACACAGGGTGACAAATTCAAAGCGGCTAAAACAACGCCCGGTTTCAGCCACATCATTATCCGCCACATCAAACACCACCATGGCATTCGCTCTATAACCCAGTTCACGGTGACGCACAATAACACCCATACGCTTGATACTACCACCTGAACGTAATATCTGAATACGTTCAATAAGCGCCTGCTCACTCACGCCTAACTGCTCGGATATTGCCTGAAACGGGCGCGAACAAATGGGCAGACCTGTCTGTAACCAATGAATTATTTTCCGATCGACAGCATCAATCATATATTTTTTCTGTGGCTGCATTACACTTACCATTTCAGATCAAACCCCAGGTCTATGTGGTAATCTTTTATCATGGGCAACACCATCACAGGATAACCGGTGTCCCGCTCTATATTATTCAGAATTCCCTTAAGCTGCTGCTGGTCACTGGCGATAACAACAAACCACATATTAAAGTCATGCTCTCTTTCATAGTTATGACTCACTTGCGGGTAGGCGCTTACAGTAGCCGCCACAGCAGTCAACTGCGCTTTTGGCACCTGCATCGCCGCCAGTGTGCTCACCCCGACACTGTTTGCTCTGAATACGGCCCCAATACGACTGATTGCCCCCTGCTGTTTAAGCTTTTCCAGTGTAGACAGCAGCGTCGATTCAGATACACCAAGCTGGCTGGCCATTTCAAGATAAGGCTGTTCACACAATGGCATATTCTGCTGATATTCATTCAATACTCTTTTTTCCAGAGGGTTTAGTTGCAGACTTTTCATTACAGCCCCGTTTTATGTGCACGTGTTGTGAAAAAAATGCCACTGGGTTTTTTTACCGGCAGTGTTTTCAGCAGTTTGTAATTTGCCGTATCATATACATTGACTTTATTTTCATCTCGTACCGATACCCATACATTCTCTCCTCTGGGTGTAAATTCCATATGCAGAACGGCTTTTCCCGGGGTCAACTGTTTTACAATTTCCAGCGTATCAACATCAACCACCTGCAATGTATCATTATCCGGAAAAGCAAAGTTCACCCATACATGTCGCTGGTCTGGGCTGGCCATTACAAACACGGGCTGACCGTGTACCTCGATGCGTTTAACCACCTGCCAGTTTTTTCGCTCAACCACCAACACCTGATGCCGACCCACCGCAGGTAAAAAAGCATAGTCGCCGGCCATTGCCCAGCCTTCCAGATGCGGCATTTTATAAACCGGTAGTTTTTTATGGCCTTTGCCATAGTCTTTTAAAATACGCATAACGCCTTTTTCTGTATGCCATAAATCAACTAATGCCAGACCATCTTCACCGAACAGTCCCGCAATATAATAGCGACCATCCGGTGATATCAGACCATCATAGGGTTGCTTACCAATGCTTTTAAATTTTGTCACTTCAGGTTTATCAGACTCACTGAAATCAGCAATCCATATTTCACCTGCATCGTATAAGCTAAAAACAAAGCGACGACCCGGTGCATCCACCAGGCCAACCACTTTGGATTGCTGCTGCACACTGCCCTTATTATCGGATTGACCAGATCCGATATAACTGGCAGGAATTTCTGCCACCAGTTTCAGGCTGTCAGCAGCAAACACTTTTACACCACCCGGGGTATAATTGGATACGGCAACCAGCTTTCCATCTTGCGAAATGGCACCGCCTATACTGTTTCCCGATTGCATAATTCGCTTTACAAGTTTCTGCTTTAATAAATCAATTTTACTCAGCCCACCATCACGACCAAATATATAGGCATAACGTTCATCGCGGGAGTAAACAATTGAGGCATGGGACAGGTCGCCCATACCCTCTATACGAGACAGGCTACTGCGACCGGTGGTTTCTATTAGTTGTACGCTGCCGCTTGCTCTTTCAATTATTAAACCAAGGTCGCCGGTTGCACGCAGGCTGCTACAGGCCTGTAAATTGATTAATAACAGGCCAGTTAGTATTAATTTAATTTTCATTATTAATTCCTTTATACAAGGTATCAACCAGCCAGTTTATTTCACTTTGAGTTAAAATATTTTTCCACGGTGGCATGGGCGTACCCTGGCGACCTTCACTAATCGTTGCAAATAACATGTCTCTGGAACGGCCCGCCATGACATCCTTTGTCAGGGCAGGCCCCAGGCCGCCTTTTAATGTCATGCCATGACAGGAACCACAGTCCTGTAATAATAAATTTTTCAGATCTCGTTTCCGCTCCAAACCAATTGATTCAGGCTCATTTGATACGGCGCTAATAGATTCACCTGAAATACTTTCTGGAATATTTTCAGCCACAACCGTCTGTACTGCCGATAAAGACAGAAAAAAAATCAGTAGAGTCACCCGCCGATAATGAATCGTTATACTGTTTTTATCGTTTTTATCGTTTTTATAAATGGGCATATTTTTTACCCGGCTTATTCTGTGGTATGTTTTCAGCTTCCATCTTTATGCCGCTATACCAGTCAAGCTGATCGGCAAGCCTAACCACTTCACCCATCACAAATAATACCGGGGCCTGCACTCGTTGTTTTTTTACGCTATCCGCAATTTTACTCAGTGTACTGATAATTCGCCGCTGTTTTTCACCCGCTCCATTTTCGATTGCCGCCACTGGTGTTTCTGCTGCCAGGCCGTGAATAATTAGCTGCTGACTTATCTGCCTAATATTTTCCAGTCCCATATACACCACTATCGTGTGATCCTTATCCGCCAGCTTTTTCCAGTTTATGTCAAGCGGACGATTCTCCTGAGCATGTCCGGTTATAATCTTTACGCCCCGAGAAAGCCCCCGATGGGTTAAGGGTATTCCGGCATAACTGCTAACCGCACTGGCGGCGGTAATGCCCGGGACGACTTCAAAACAGATGCCGTGCTGAACAAGGTACAGGGCTTCTTCACTACCACGGCCAAAAACAAAGGGATCACCGCCTTTTAAACGCACGACCCGACGATTTTTTTCTGCACACCTGACCAGTAGCTGATTAATTTCTGTCTGCTTTAAACTGTGATGGCCGCTGGCCTTACCGACATAGATCTGAGCAATGCCGGACGGAATTAAATTCAGAACCTGTTGAGAGACCAGACGATCATAAACAATGACATCTGCACTCTGCATCAGCCTGAGCGCTTTCAGTGTTAACAGGTCGGCATCACCCGGGCCGGTTCCTACAAGATAAACACATGCCTGATTACTCATAAAAAGCCTCTTATTCGATAATTATAATTTTTTTATCTCTAAAAATGCTACATCCCTGTAGCCAAATACTGCCTCCTGCTTCTTCTAAAACTTAATACACATCGTGCATGGTGTTATATACATTAAACTTACCTGTAGGTGTTACTATGCGTTTATCTTTAATCACTTTTTTAAGTTTAAGTGTTTTATCATCGACAATGACAATCGCAGACTCTTCTTTAACACCACTCCACACAGAGAACCAGACTTCATCTCCCTTATAGTTATACTCCGGTTGCACTACACGCTTGGCCCCCTCTCCCAGTTCGGCCCATTTTGCAATCGGCAGTACTTTATAGGGCTTATCGAAATTTTTAATATCGAACACAATGACCGACTGGCTCATTGCCTCATCCGGATTCAGAGGTGAATCAACATACAGGTGCTTTGACTTTGGATGGGTTTTTATAAACAACGAACCACTGCCCTGCCCTTTTAATGTGCGCACTACTTTCCAGGCGTGTTTTTTATGTTTTTTCGGATCGGTGCCAATCAATGAAATGGTATCATCACCCAGATGACTGGTTGCCCAGACAGGCCCGTACTCCGGATCGATAAAATTCGCACCACGGCCTGGGTGCGGAATTTTCCCTACATCCACCAGTGCTGCGAGCTTATCGGTTTTAGAATCAACCACGGCTATTTTATTCGACTTGTTGGCAGCAGACATAAAGTAGCGTTTGCTTGAATCCCAGCCACCATCATGCAGGTAACGCGCCGCATTTATTGAAGTCACTTTCAGGTTATCCAGGTTTGAATAGTCCACCATAAGAATTTTACCGGTTTCTTTTACGTTAATAATAAATTCCGGCTTTTCATGGGACGCAACAATTGCCGCAACCCTGGGTTCAGGATGAAACTCCTGCGTGTCAACGGTCATACCCCGGGTGCTGACGATTTTTTTAGGCTCCAGGGTATCGCCATCCATAATGACATACTGTGGTGGCCAGTAAGCACCGGCAATCGCGTAACGATCTTCATAACCTTTATATTTGGAGGTTTCAACTGAACGGGCTTCAAGACCAATTTTTATTTCTGCCACATTGCCCGGTTTTTTCATCCACAGATCAATCAGATTTATTTTTGCATCGCGGCCAATAACAAACAGATAACGTCCCGATGTCGACATACGTGATATATGAACCGCATAACCGGTATCGATGATGGTGATAATTTTTTTAGTGTCACCATCAATCAGTGCCACCTGCCCCGCATCACGTAAAGTCACTGAAAATACATTTTTAAGATTGTATTTATTCAGCTGTTTTTTAGGGCGTTTATTAACCGGTACAATCACTTTCCAGGTGTTTTTAATTTCTTTCATACCGTATTCAGGCGGTACCGGCGGTTCATGCTGAAGGTAACGAGCCATCAGGTCAACATCGGCTTCAGATAACTGCCCAGAACTACCAAAGTTAGGCATACCACCTGCTGAGCCGAAACCAATAAAGGCTTTTAAGTATGCGGTGCCTCTTTTCAATGTAATATCTGTCGTCAGGGGTTTTCCCGTAGCTCCTTTTCTCAGCACTCCGTGACAACCGGCACAACGCTCAAAAAAGATCTGCTTGGCTTTGCTGAATTCAACCTTTGTCAGTGATGGTGCCCCGGGAACGGCCGTGTCTCTCGCCGATGAGGGATCAATGGGCACCGGTGCTCCTTTGTAACGCATTTCTTCTTCCGGCGTCCCCGGATGCTCACTTTTGGTTGCATGTGCAGACAAGCTGATTAACAACCCCGCCAACACCGCATTTACAATTATCAGTTTCTTAAATTTCATAACCCCACCTCTAATTAGAATTAGGGAGCCCTGTTAAAAGCCCCTTGTAACACATTTATGCATTGCAATTTTCAGTCGCTGGTAAATAATTGAAAATAGAGAAAAAAGTAAAATGTATTTTTATTTTTTACTCGACTAAAACATCACTGACTTACCAGCCCTTTTAACCCGGGAAAATCAGTTGGGTACGAAAAAGATGTGTAAGCAATTGGTCTGGATGGCGTAATAAAAAAATGCATGGCCACCTTATTGGCGAAAAGCACTTTTTCGTATAGCCATACAGACCAAGGGCTGTGCAGATTTTCGTGGTCCAGCTGGTTTTCCCATGTTTAAATACAGAACCATTGTCGCGCTCCGTTCGGGTGGTTCACCTTGACCCTGGTCAATAGAGAATTTTAATTTGATTATATATTTATGTTATTTGCTTTTTTTTTGGAAACGACAGAAATTCAGGCTTAAGTGACAGGTAATGCGGATGAAGTATTTCTGAGATCTCCCGGATTACGCGATGCTTCATCCAGGTTATGTTGATATAGCGAGCCTGAACAGAATTAAACCTGTACAAGCTTTCCCCGCATTGCGCTTTGCTCCATGCGGCGACTAAGCGCCTAATTTTTTTTCCTCTGCTTTTCTCTTTGAGATTCCTGATGAATATCTTTTGATTTTTTTAAAGAATCAACCGCGATATTGATCTGAGATTTTTTTTTATGTTTTCTTCTGCGCTCTATCAACGGTAAACAGCGCTGATCATCCCAGTAGGTGATCTGGCAGTCGAGACAGTAATGACACTCGGTATCTATAATTTCACCGGTGCTGCGTATAGCTCTGACTTCACAGTCTTTACGGCAGGTCTGACACGGCCTGCCGCATTCTTTTCTGCGCCTTAGCCAGTCAAATATTTTAAAACGTCCGGAGAATGTCAGGGATGCCCCTAGCGGACATATATACCGGCAGTAAAATTTGCGGTTAAAAGCCGATATAAGAATTAAGGCAAGCGCGTAAACCACATAGGACCACTCCCGTTGAAAGCGCAGTGTAAAGACGGTTTTAAAGGGTTCAACTTCGGCCATTTTCTGCATTTCTGTAATCGACTGCATGGATAGCGCAAATAGCAACAACATAATAATGTATTTAATTGCCCAGAGTCGTTCGTGCACAACCTCAGGAAATTCAAATGACTTCACGCCCATTTTTTCGCCCAGACGAAACACCAGCTCCTGCAATGCACCAAAGGGGCATAGCCAGCCACAGTATACGCCCCGCCCCCAGAGCAATAAGGTAATGGCCACAAAGCCCCAGAGAATAAACATAATGGGCTCAATGAGAAAACCATCCCATTGAAAACCACTGACAAAGGCTTTTATAAAGGTAAACACATTCACAATAGATAACTGCGCCAGACAGTACCAGCCGATAAACACCACGGTGTAAACCAGGTAGGCGGTACGTACCCGTTTTAGAAAGCTCGGGTGTCTGGCTAGCCAGTCCTGCAATATAAGAATAAACATCAATATGCTCAGACCAATCAGCAGAACGATTATTTCAAATATGCGACTGCGCCAGACACTCACCCACATGGGCTCGATTTTTTCATTATTTGCGGCACCGGCCTGATTGCTATCCTTAAGCAGCCCCCGGGATTTTGCTACTTCAATCACACTGCGTGTCACCGATGAGTTAAGTACGATCACTGTGATGGTGGCACCACTGATTGCATCAATGCTGCGATACCCCGGGCGATCGGTGCCGCCTATTTTTATGTGATCACTTATATTTTTACCTTTGTACTGGCGGGTGAAAGCCTCAAGTCTCTGATTTGATATCCCCACCACCAGAATCGGTTCTTTATGACTGATAATTTGCACGCCGGAGAATTTTCCACTGAGATCGAAAACCACCAGTGTGTGTATTGGCTGACCTGAATAGGCCGGAATGCTCACCACATCGTCGGTAAAAAAGGCATAACCGATAATCTGCCCGGCCTCATTATAAACGTCAGCGGCCAGGGGTGCGCCCTGTAGTTCGCTCACCTGAGCAGCCCGAGGCAGCATGTTCTGTATTAATTTAAGTTGCTGTTTTATTTCGCTTAACGGGCTGTTGGTTTGGCTGTCCATTTGGCTGTTAAGCGCGCCGCCAGCATAAACCGCAAGCACACCAACAAACAGACCGCAGAATAAAACGATTGCCGCGACGGCTGCTTTCATTAGCTGGTGAGCCTTGCGTAGAGTAATGGCAGCTCCCGGGGTAACTCCTGTGGTTTCTTGATCTGCACATAGGCATCATTGCCAAACATGTAGGGCAGGTAACTGCCCGCCTCGGGGTCTATGGTGACACAGAAAGGCAGTAAACCCTGCCGGCGAGCTTCGATAATGGCCATGCGGGTATCTTCTATGCCATAACGCCCTTCATACAGGTCGAGATCATTGGGTTTGCCATCGGTGAGCAGTAATAAAATTCTCTGCTGCGCACGGCGTGTTTTCAACAGGCTGCTCGCATGACGAATTGCAGCGCCCATGCGGGTGTAAAAGCCGGGTTTAATGGCGGCAATACGTCCACGGCTCTGCTCATTATAGCTTTCATCAAAACTTTTTAACTGATGAAAACGCACATGATCGCGATAGCGTGATGAAAAACCATACATTGCAAAACCATCGCCTGTCGCACTCAGTGCTTCGGAGAACAGCATCAGACTATCGCGAATCACATCTATCACTCTGGCGTCACCATTAACGGCTGCATCGGTGGACAACGATAAATCGGCAAGTAACAGGCAGTCAAGGTCACGTACACCGCCGCGAAAATCTTTAAACATACCTGTGTCATTATGCCCATGGCCCTGTAGTCGATCGACACTAAAATCCAGCCAGGCATTTAAATCCAGCTCGCTGCCTTCCTGCTGCCCTTTATGCCAGATTCGCTGGGGCTGCAACGCCTCAAACTGATGACGCACACGCCGTGCAGCGGCGCGTAATTTCTGCGGCAGCTCCTGCGGTGGTGCATCTGCTGCAATCATGGGCTGCAGGCAACAGTGATTTTCAATTAAAATCTGTTTACGATAATCCCATTCATCCAGCAGTATGCCCTGCCCCAATGGCTGGTCATCCTGCTCGGCAGAAGGCAGATCTAAATCAAAGCGGATTCGTTTCACCGTTGCCTTTGTGTCTCTTGCAATACTTAACTGATCCAGGTCATTCGCTGCATCCTCCGCGCTGGCCAGATCTTCATCTTCGTCTGTGCTTCGGTCAACTTTAATGTATTCAGCCCAGCTAAAAATATTTTCAAACCGGTCCAGCACCAGGCCTTTATTTCCATCCGGCATATCCACTTCTTCGGCTTTATAATGTCGCTGCTCTTCAGGCACAACGGTTTCACCGCCTGCTGCCTGTTGTGTAATGTCTTCTTCTTTTGAATGTATGGTTTTTGCCTGTGTTGGCAACGGGTTTAACCATAGATAAACCGGTGGCAGTTTTTTTTCAGCTATTATCTGTGCGTCTATATCTATATTCTCATTCTGATTATTTGCGGGCTCACGCAATGCCTGGCGAATACGGATTTCCAGTTCGGCCTGCTCATCGGTGAGTGTATTTATAGCCGGCCTGATCTGTATTTGCGCCTCCACCAACGCATCATATCGGGTACTTAAACCGGGCCAGGTTTTTAGTACCTGCAGGCAGGCCTGTTTATTTTTCTCCAACCAGCTTTTATCGTGATTATTTTCTGCGCCTGTGGTTTTCTGTAATGCCGCCAGTGCCGTCAGCCAGAAATAGCAGTCCTGATTCAGTTTTACACTGTCAAATAGATCTATTTTTGCCGGTAAGTAAAGTGCTTCCTGATCGTACCAGCCCATTTCGATTTTCTGCTCCGAGCCTGCCAGGCGTTGCAGCCAGTTTCTTTGTGCGGCGTTTTCCGTGGCCTGGGAAACACCGACTTTCATCGCCGCATTGCCGCCCATTGCGCGAAAAAAAATACTCAGACGCCGATTCATCTGTTTCAGGTTCACTGCCGCCTGCGGGTAACGCTTGCTCGCGCTGCTGGTTACCAGACGGTGCCAGGCCTTACCCACATGCTCTTCAAACTCAACCAGTGTATGCAGTTTATGCATAAGTGCTTTTGTTTTCATATTTTATTCATCCTGACCTGGCTGCCAGCGAATGACCGGTGGCTGGTTAACATCACCCTGCACCTGATTGCAGACGGTTAAACACTGCGCGCACTGGGTACAGGTAAACATGCTGCGTTTAATGGTTCTGGGTTTTAAGCGCATCGGGCAGATATCATCACAGGCCTTGTTGTTATCGTCATTTTTATAGCTGCCACAGTCCTGACAGGCATAGGCCTTCTGCCGCTGAAAACTCACCACCATGGCCTTCGGGTTCGCCATCCAGATAAAACTCTGAAACACCCCCACCGCACAGCCAAAACGACAGAATAAATGCCGGGCAAACATAAATTCAATGGTTAACAGCGCGCTGCCAATCGCAATAAAGCGAGTCTGATTAGGTGTCAGCTCTGCATGAAATAAATTACTGTAAATTTCTGCAGGGGGCAGTAAGTAGGTAAGCAATACCACGGCCCACAAAAATGAGAAACCCGCCACTGCAATAAAAACCAGCAGCCAGTACAGTTTATTCGGTGTAACCGGGCGACCATCCGGACGTTTTTCCGGAAGTTTTTTTCTATCCCAGATGCTTAGTTTTCCTGAGGCGCGGCGCATCAGATTATTAATGGTTTCCACAACTGAAAAGTGCGGGCACATCCAGCCACAATACAGCCGACCATATTTCCACGACACCCAGCCCAACAACAGCAGCAGACCGGCCAGGGGTAAAAAACCCCGCAATATTATATTCATCACCGCATGGCCAGGGGTTGCCTGCCCCATTAAAAACGGCTCGAGCCCCAGCGTCCATGCAGAGCCGAACAGAACAAAGTGCGTCTGATTCAGATCAAATCGAAATATATCCAGAACAGGTGCCAGTATGAAAAGTATAAAGAAAAATGCCTGAACCCCGCGACGCTTGTATTGAGCCTGACTTACATTGATATAATTATTCACATCATTAATAATTTCTGATGGCTTTTCAGCTGGATTTTTTTCAGATGATGTTTTTTTAAATATTGAAATACTCATTACTCCTTTGTTTTCAGATATCATCGAAAATACAGCCTGGCCTCATCAGAAAAAAAGGCTAATGCTGCTCATTCATTGCACGGGCCAAACCTGTAGCCCCCAACAATGCAAACCGGGCTACACAAACCCGGCGGTAAAATTAAGTGTGGCAATCACCCGGGTTGCCGGTTGTTTATATCCACCGATTGACAGAATAATAATATTCATTAAAACAATCATCAAACCTGCCTATAGACTGACAAAAAATGTCTGTTTTAAATGGTGCCGCAGCAGAGATACCGGACGATGCCTGTGCTTTACATAGAGAAAACCAGACACGGAAAAAGCTAGAGCGCCTCCTGTGACGCACCGCTTTTTTGTTTATTCGTAACCGAATGTGGCATAAACCACGTCCATTAATGCCTGTACGGTTTCTTCATCATCGGTCAATGGCTCAACCATTGCTGCACGACAGGCCTCCACAACATCAAAGCCACCATTTATCAGGGTTGCGGTATACACCAGCAGGCGAGTGCTGGCACTTTCTTCCAGGTCCTGATCTTTGAGCGAACGAAAGGCATTGGCCAGTGAGACCAGCTGCTTTGCCTGGTGAGCTGAAATCCCGCTTTCACCTTCAACAATGGCCTGCTCAATTTCAGCCTTTGGGTAATCAAAACGAATACTGACAAAGCGCTGTCGCGTGCTGGGCTTCATGCCCTTTAACATGTTCTGATAACCGGGGTTATAGGACACCACCAGCATAAACTCATCCGGTGCATGCAGCTCTTCGCCGGTCCGTTCAATGGGTAGAATTCGACGATCATCTGACAACGGATGCAACACCACCGTGGTGTCTTTACGTGCCTCAACCACTTCATCGAGATAACAGATACCGCCTTCTCGAACCGCCCGGGTTAACGGCCCATCGACCCAGTAGGTTTCACCCTCACCAATCAAATGCCGACCGACTAAATCAGCTGCCGTCAGATCATCATGGCAGGCAACGGTATGCAGATTACGCCCCAGTCGCGCCGCCATGTATCGAATAAATCGACTCTTACCACAACCTGTCGGACCTTTTATCAACACCGGTAACTGATGTTGCCAGGCATGCTCAAACAGTTTTACTTCATTGCCTGATGGCAGATAAAAAGGCTCGTCTGAATTTTGCTGAAGTGTTTTAACATTATCGACTGGGTTGTTCACCGTTTGGCTTTCCTTTTTTAATCATCTTTGTGTTAATGTCACAAAAAATATTAAACACAGAAGATTTGGTTTTTACGTAAAATAAAAAACGGGGGTAAATAGGTAATTAAAAACCCCCGCCGAACTGCACTGTATCAGGCCGTTCTTTCCTCCCCCCCCACAAAGAAGCTTGCGATGTATGCGATCAGACCCACCAGGAAGACAACACCTGCAGCTTCTCGCATCCAGTAAAACAGTGATATTTTTTCCTGTACCACCATAAAGGACTCGGGCGCGTCACCCATGCGCTGCATAAAGATTTGCAGTATGCCGGCCCCGGTCAGGAACAGGGTAATAAACACCATTGCCACGGTCATTAACCAGAATGACCACATTTCAAGGGTCTGTGATTTTGCACTGTTCGCCGCAGCACGTCCGCGTAAAATCGGCATGGCATAAGAAATGATCGCCAGCACCACCATGACATAGGCACCATAGAATGCCATATGGCCGTGTGCCGCTGTAATCTGTGTACCGTGAGTGTAGTAGTTAACCGGTGCCAGTGTGTGCATAAAGCCCCAGACACCCGCGCCCAGAAAGGCCATCACCGGTGTACCCATTGCCCACAGCATTGCCGCTTTATTCGGATGCTCGCGACGACGGCGGTTCACCATATTGAAGGCAAAGATGACCATCATAAAGAATGGAATAGGTTCCAGTGCCGAGAAGAAACTGCCCCACCATTGCCAGTACTCCGGTGCGCCGATCCAGAAGTAATGATGCCCTGTACCGATAATACCGGTGATTAATGTCATGGCTATAATCACATACAACCACTTTTCTATGATCTCGCGATCCACACCGGTCATTTTGATCAGCACAAAGGCCAGTATTGCACCCAGTATCAACTCCCACACGCCTTCAACCCACAGATGCACCACCCACCACCAGAAGTATTTATCCAGAATCAGATTGTCCGGGTTATAGAACGAGAACAGGAAGAAGATTGCCAGCCCCCACAGCCCCAGTAACAGAATCATACTGATCACTGTTTTGCGGCCTTTGAGTATGGTCATACTGATATTAAACAGAAAACCCAGAATGACCACAACAATACCAATTTTAGTTATTGTCGGCTGTTCGAGAAACTCACGCCCCATGGTGGGCAACAGATCATTACCGGTTATTTCGGCAAGCGTTGCATAGGGCACCAGTAAATAACCCAGTATGGTCAGAACACCTGCGGTGAGAAACACCCAGAATAAAATCCACGCCAGCTTCGGGCTGTGTAATTCGGTCTCGGCTTCTTCAGGCACCATAAAATAGGCCGCCCCCATAAAGCCGAACAACAACCACACAATTAACAGGTTGGTGTGCACCATACGGGCCACATTAAAGGGTATTTCGGGAAACAGAAAGTCGCCCATAACATATTGCAAACCCATTATTATGCCGAATAAAATCTGCCCGACAAACAGACCGATAGCTGCAATAAAATAAGGTTTGGCTACGGATTGAGATTGATATTGCATTCTTAAACTCCCCTTAACCCTGAATATTTGGCGGCCAGTTTGCTGTATTGACTTCTGATGTCCACTTGAGGAAATCAGCAATCGCATTCAGCTCTTCTTCGCTTAAATTAAATTGCGGCATACTGCGACGACCGGGTACACCTTCTACCGGACGGCTCTTAATAAATGCCATTATGGCTTCTCTGGAATTACCGAATCGTACATATACATTTCCCAGCTCAGGTGCAAAATACGCCCCCTCACCCAATAATGTATGACAGCCGATGCAGTTGTTGTCTTCCCATACTTTTTTACCCAACGCGACTGACGGGGTAATATTTTCCCGGTGATCTCGCTCAGGTAAGACTCTCATTGTGTCAAATGTCATTGCCACAAAAAGCAGGAAAAAAAACGCGGCTCCGCCATAGAAGATGTTTCGAGCCATGGATTTTGTGAATTTTTCGCTCATGGTCTGTCCTCTGTGCTCCACTGTTAATGTAGGATGCAATTAACCCACAGGCAGCAGCCAGCCACCTTGACCTTCGTCAATTGGAAATATTCAGAACAGAACAAAGCCTGTTTCAGCCTAAATTAATCAGTTGGACACCATAAAGTGTGCCTCTGGGAGCGCCCATGTTGATCATTATGGGACGTAATCAAAAAGAGCGTTAATGGCGAGTCCTTCGCTGACGTGCAGGGATGCACTAATATCGCGGTTGCAGGACGCAAAGGAGCGATGCTTTGATATAGTCAGGTGTGCTCCCATGTATGCTCCCAGGGGTGCAATTTAGGGTGTAGCACCATGACCAAACGGGTGACTTGCTCTCAGTGAGAATAACTAACACTCTCAAATGCTTACCGTGCATTTGTGCGGTTAACTGATTAATTTAGGTTCAGGCAAAAAACCTGACTTTAAAGCGGGATATAGGTGAGGGGGGGGATCGATTAAATTTATGTGTGCAGTTTTATCTTTATGGGCACTGTTATTCTATGGGCTCTTCTGCCTGAGATTCGGGGTTCTTCTGTGGACGACTTGCTTTTTTTACTTTCAGTTTTTAATTTGAGCTGATATTTTTTCTGATATCAGAAAATGCTTTTTTAGCTGTTTTGAAATTCCCTGCAACATACCCCTCTTTGCTTTGCACGATAATTTTGAGCCTGGCCAGTGACTCCTTATCCTGCTCATCTTTTGTCTCCCGTATTTATCTTCTCTGTTCGCGTTTTCTGTTCTCTTTTTGGTTTTTAAAACTATTGAAAAAAATTATAAGACTGGGGCAATCTCTGTGAATCCGGCATGAGTCCCTATGCTCGCCCCGGGAAAAAACCTCACAGAAGATCCTGCAACCCATCCACATCAATCAGCGATACATCATTGCCCTTTACTTCAATCAGGCCCTGTCGGGTGAGGCGTTTAAGAATGCGGGAAAAAGTTTCCGGCTGAATAGACAAACGAGAAGCAATGACACTTTTAGGGGTACCAAGATGAATAGCCGAAAGCGGTAACGCATCCTCCGGTAACTGCTCCAGTAAAAAAACCACCAGCCTGTAGGTTGCATTATGTAATGACAGATTACTGATGTCGTTTACCCGCGCCCGCAGTAAGCGACTCATGCTGGCCATCAGATGAAAACAGGTTTCAGTGGATTCTCGCAACACGCTGATAAAGACCTGCATGTTAATACTATACAGTTCGCAGTCGACAATAGCCTGACTATACACCGGATAGATGTTTTTCTGCATAAACATAATGGCTTCTGCAAATGTCTCGCCCGAATGAATAATTTCCAGTACTTTTTCATCACCATCTGCAGAGATACCAAATAATTTGATCTGACCACTGTGCAGTAGATAAAAGTTATCCGCTGTCTGTCCCGCTTCAAATAACGTCTGTTTTGCTTTTAAATTAAGTTTATGACAGGACGGTGCTATTTTTTTAAACTGCTCATCCTGTAATGCATTAAATAAATAGGTTTTACGTAAAAAGGTTAATTCTGTTTGATTGAGATTCATAGAGGTGATTCTCGCTTATTCGTATAGCTCTTAAAATTGACTACAGTCAAGGCAACCGGAAAAACATCGAGTATATTAAAATTTTATTGCTTCTTTGTTATAAACACCGGATGATTTTCAGGAAAAAATATGAAACTACAACTGGTTCTTGCCGGTCCATATCAGGCATGTATCAAAACAAAACAGATATGGAGCGATATCTGCCAGCAACACGGGTTAAATCTTGATATTACAGATATCGACAGTAATACCGGAAAGGCGCTGGAGCAGAGTTTAAATATAAAATCATTTCCTGCACTGATTGTGGACCAACAGGTGAAAGCGGTTGGCCACCCCAGTGAAGTGGCCGCCGAAAAGCTTATAAATAATTTAACACAAAAGCAAGATTAACTTCTGCGTGGCTTTTGACCATTAATCCATATACATGGAGCTGACAGATTCATCCTGATCCATACGCCGTATGGTTTCTGCCAGCATGGTTGCAATTGATAGCAGCCTGATTTTATCACAGGCTTTTGCCGCTGCCGTCAGTGGAATGGTATCTGTCACCACCAGCTCATCCAGCTCAGAGCCCGTAATATTATCAATAGCCGGACCGGATAAAACAGGATGAGTACAATAAGCCGAAACGCTCACTGCACCGTGCTCTTTTAATGCCGATGCCGCTTTGCACAGTGTGCCGGCTGTATCCACCAGGTCATCGACCAGCACACAGTTTTTACCTTCAACATCACCAATAATATTCATCACCTGAGACACATTGGCCTTAGGACGGCGTTTATCAATTATCGCCAGATCTGCATCACCCAGTCGCTTGGCCAGCGCACGTGCACGCACAACCCCGCCGACATCCGGTGAAACCACCAACAGATCGGGGTGACGCTGACGCCACACATCACCCAGTAAAATCGGTGATGCATAAACATTATCAACGGGAATATTAAAAAAGCCCTGAATCTGATCAGCGTGCAGATCAACCGTTAGAATACGGTCCAGCCCGACGCTTTCCAGCATATTCGCCACCACCTTGGCCGTAATGGGCACGCGGGCTGAGCGGGGGCGCCGGTCCTGGCGTGAATAACCGAAATAAGGGATAACCGCAGTGACTCTTTCCGCTGAAGCCCTGCGCAGCGCATCAATCATCACCATCAGCTCCATAATATGGTTATTAGTGGGCTGACTGGTGGGTTGAACGATAAAAACTTCACGTCCACGCACGGTTTCTTCGATTTCCACACTGACTTCTCCATCACTGAAGGTCTGCACAGTGGCTTTTCCGGGGGAAATATGGAGATGTGCGGCAATACGGCGGGCTAGATCGGGGTTGGCATTACCCGAAAAAATCATTAACTCGGAGTCGGTTTCGTTCACAATATGTTTCACTACTGGGTTAAAACAAAAAGTATGTTATTTGTAAGGTAGACCTTAACAAATCCGGCTTGAGCAAGATAGGGATAATTACTCTCTTTTTTGCAGATTTTTTCTGTGTGAATTCTGTTTTTTGTATAGCTGGGCCGGGAGGATTACTCCAGGCTCCTGCCTTCCGCCGCTTCGGGCCATGGTGATACAAAACATCACCATGTTCAAAATCGCTCCCGGCGATTTTATCGAACCTCTTTCCGGCTCGAACCCTCCCGGGCGGAGTTGCAATTCAGTTGCTTAAGTTTTTACTGCAACATAGCTTTATTGCAATATTTAATATGGCTGGGCCGGGAGGATTACTCCAGGCTCCTGCCTTTCGCCGCTTCGGGCCATGGTGATAAAAAGCATCACCATGTTCAAAATCGCTCCCGGCGATTTTATCGAACCTCTTTCCGGCTCGAACCCTCCCGGG
>UOFI01000137.1_pt1 | contig 24300 bp, 16 predicted proteins | sample 1988361 | NCBI WGS metagenome assembly UOFI01 (sample SAMEA4712194, study PRJEB27164) | hydrothermal vent metagenome | biome: marine basaltic hydrothermal vent biome; feature: marine hydrothermal vent; material: mineral | place: Pacific Ocean | collected 2011-06-14/2011-07-23 | depth 1689 m
CCGCCGCCGCCAGCACCACCGCCCATGCCACCACCAGCACCAACGCCTGTTTGGGCATTAGGTGCATAGGTAGATGAAACAAAGGTTACACCATCCCAGGTAGGCAAAGGTGCAGGTAATGCAACAAGCTGTCCTGGCTGCTCAATATCATAGCGTAACATCATGGCATGGTCTTCATGCTGCGTGTTATGGCAATGCTCTACATAGCTACCACCAAACTCTCTGAAGCGATAAGCCACTTCCACCTGCCGGCTACTGCCATCAACTACACCCAGGCGGAACATGTCTTTACGTGCATACTGCTCATAGTCTTCAGGTGGTCGACCATCACGACTTAAGATCTTGCCCTCTTCAAAGTGAACATGCACAGGGTGACTCCAGCCTGGCGTACCACCAGTCATTGTCCAGATTTCAACATGACCTAAACCATCTGCACTTAAATCACCCAGATTAGGCGCTGCCGATACCAATGTCACATCAATACCAATACCCTGCCCACCATCGGTAGCAATAGTCCATGGCACACTGTCTGTACCACCACCACCACGACCAAAGCGGAAAGTATGACGTATTGCGCCGTCCAGCTCTGCCTGGCTAAATTCAGGCTGCTGTAACATCACTTTACCGCCAGCAAGAAACTCTGCCGGGTTCATGCTGAGGTCAGTTCCAGTGTATTCTGCAACACGAAACTCCATGAATTTACCCACTGCAGGATCACCCGTATAAGTACCCGCCAGCACATTGCTCAAAGAAGCAACCTGATTAGGGCGTAAACCATTACGATGTTCCATAATATTTACCATATAAATCTTGGTACCTGGTGCATACTGGCTAAAGTCAATAATGACATCATAACGTTCTGCAATTGACTGATTAGGTAATACACCATCAGCAAACAGAACCGTATGCTGCATAATATTACCGTCATTAGCAATCATGTATACAGGAACCGGATTATCATTCTGATCAACAAAGGCAACTTTCATATAACGTGAAACCGCACCATTCAACAGACGTAAACGGTATTTACGTGCCCGCACATCCATGTATGGTTTGTATAACCAGTTAACCGTCATTATGTCGCCCAGAAAACCATCGGTATTAAAGATATTGAACCATAACTGGCCATCTGTATCCCAGGCTTTATCCGCCATTAATACATTAATATCATAATCACGATTACCCCAGTCCAGTGCTGTACCAGAAGGGAAACGCAGGTTAACACCGTCGTTAAGCGCTTCATTACCACGATCAAGTGAGCTGTAGTAGTTCATCATTGCAGCATTACCTTTGTAAACATTCTGCGCTGTGAAATCTAACATATGGTCATGGAACCAATGCGTACTCATGGTTTCCTGGTAGTTACCCGGTAGATTGATAATGCCACCTTTTCCATCAGGAGCACCTGCTCTTGGATCTGCCGCATTTTGATTGACCGTATCGTAGCCCGCAAGAATCATTGGCCAACGATAGTCATAGTACTGACCTGGGAAATAAAATGCACCGGTATACCCATCACTTTCTGCCGGGTTGTGCCCATTATGCTCATGGGTAGACATGGTATGCAGACCAAACCCATAGTTTGCGGCCGGGTCAATCGGCAATGCATTGTAGTGGCGCAGAACAACCGCATCACCGTATCTAATATTTAACAGTTTAGGTGGTAATGTACCATCAAAAGTCCACAGAGCCTCAGGGTCCTGTATTGGCATTAACGGGTGAATACGAATATCCAGACCAGCCGTTGTTCCCTCAAAACCAGGGGCACCTGCGGTATTATGATAAAGACCACCTGGAGCAAATTCTCCTACACTGTAACCGTGCATCTGCAAACCATCGCGTAAACCCAGGTTGGTTCGCGCACCAGCCTGGGCTGTTTTGAGATACACTTCTGGGCCAAATTCATCCCAACGTTGATGCGCCCAGCCTTCTCCCGGCGGACGACCATCGGCTGGTGGTGTATCAAGTATACGACCTAAAAAAGCTTCTATATCAAGCTTCCAGGGGTTTTCATCCACTTCATTTGCCAGTCTGCTGGGTACAGGATAAATTTCCTGTGCAAGAAATGAGTCCAGGGCAGCACCATCAGGGCTTTCAAATGACGAAGCTGGCCGTGGAAACGGATTGCCCGGCTTTGAGCTTGCAGGTACTTTTTTAGTACCAAACTCTTCGAAACGAAGCAGCTGCTGAGTAAAGGGCTGAGCACCAAATAGCGGGCTGGGGCTTCCACCCGTAGGCACATCAAAGCCGCCCATTCCGCCGCCGCCGCCACCGCCCATACCAGCCATACTGGCTGAGCCGCCACCGCCCATACCAGCCATACTGGCTGAAGCGCTAGCGGATAATATTATCGCTATTAGCAATTTTGATACTTTCACAATACTACCCTCACTCAAAAAATCATTTTAAAAAATATACCTTCACAGGCTTTAAACAGTCATACTGATTAGATTTTCAGTTTTTACAGCCCAATTAGCATTTACTAATTTAATGGTATACACATGCCTGTACCGGCATTACATCTCCATCACCCTGCCCTTAACATAACTATAATTTTTAAAAATAAAAAATAATTAGTGCAGAATTTAGTTTTTTATTATTGATTATAATCAACTTATATGTCTGTGATGAAACACACAAAAGCAACTAAGAGATTCAGCACATAAAGGTCAAGCGACTCTAACAACACAATAAGTTATTGATAATTAAAACAATTATATAAAAACACAGAAAACATGAAACTGGTTACAAAACAATAAAAAATAAACATAAACCCTTACAACATAAGCCGATACACTGATATTTAAGAAAACTGAGAAATGCGAATTATAGATAGTTATTGAACACTTATTGATATTATTTATAACCACCTATAACTAAACTAATAAACAAAAAAAATGATCAAACGCTTTAAATATAGGGCCATTAGAAAGTCAGAGTACCTCCGTAATAAAAAACTGAAGGACAACATTAGAAAAACAGCTTTCTTTTTTAAGCTTAAAATAGATATTTATAATTTATTGCATAAAATTAATAATAACCTTTACTAACAACAAATAGAACGAACCGGCCTGAGCCTGTAAACAGCGGCAGAATGGGACAAATAGAGATACAAAAAAATAAGGTCAGGGAAACACTCAGGCACAAATTATAATTTTTCGCAGCAAATCCTGCACATTAAAATACAAACAGGACTGTGCCCGACCCCTGATATATCCCCCTGCCATAATCCGCTGGTAAATATGCAGGTGACCAGCACCGTATTTCTTATTCTGTGGATAAGTTCACAATTGAGAAACCACTCAATCGTGGCCATCCGCTTTTATCCAGAAATACAAAAGACAGAGCGGACTGTTTTAGAATGAGCACAAATAGCGAGTTTTTACTGACGTGCAGGGATGCACTAATATCGCGGTTGCAGGACGCAAAGGAGCGAAGACGTGCAGGGATGCACTAATATCGCGATTGCAGGATGCAAAAGAGCGAAGACGTGCAGGGATGCAATTCAGGGTATGGCGCTCCCAGGCAGAGTCTGGGAACGAGGCTTAATCAGTTGTGATTCAATGAACTTGTACACTACACACCGCATAAAACAGCAGCAGCACAAGTTCAAACCAGACAAACTACAGGCTGCTGGGCTTAAAGCCTATTTTGCCAAATAGCCATGTAGCCGGGCAAAAGCCAACTATACCCGCGATCATCAACATCGATGCCGGCACATATGCCAACCAGTGAATATTCCAGTTTGATAGCCAGAAGCTAACCCACAACATAGACGAAGCTGAGATCATTGTTATTCTAATTGATGACATGAATTTCTCCTGTTTTGACAAAATTAGGCGGTAATATTTTTCTCCGCGTGTTATAAATTACCTGTCGGCCATTTGAAAACACGACTAATGCACTAAGATACTGATTTTTATATAAAAAGTATGTATCTAATATATGCAACCTAAAGTACGGTCTTTTAATTTCAGGTAGTATACCTTCCTATGGTTAACTGCAATACGGAACGAGACATCAATAATGGATTGCATATATCTACATAAGTAGATACCCTAGCATCGAAAAGTTGCTAGATAACAATTCACCCGATAACTCAGGATGTAATATGAATAGCTTTTACGATATACGCGATAAACTGAAAAACCTTTACCCTGAAGTAGAGAATTTACTTGCTCCAGTATCACAGGAAATTCTTGAGTCGGGAAAGCAGGTTCGTGTTCCTGCAGGCACACGCCTGTACACTGAAGCTGAACACTGCGAGCGCTTTATGTGGCTACTGGAAGGCACAGTACGAGTATTTAAAAACTCACCTGAAGGCCGTGAAATCACGCTTTACCGGGTGCGCCCGGGAGATGTCTGCGTGCTCAGCCTGCAGTCACTATTATGTGGTGAAGGCTTTCCTGCAGAAGCCACCGCAGAATCTGACCTCCTGGGTTTAAGCTTAACGCTTTCTGAATTTAATCGCGCGCTGGATCAATCAGATGACTTTCGTCGTTATCTGCTTAAAATACTTTCGCAACGTATCGGCAATGTCATGAAACTGGTGTCAGAAGTCACTTTTCAACGCCTTGACCTGCGCCTGGCCTGTCTGATGGGGCAGCTTTTTGAGCGCTCAAATGGCGAACCCGTGAAAATCACTCATGCCCAGATAGCCAGAGAGTTAGGTACAACACGAGAAATGATTAGCCGTATTTTAAAAGAGTTTGAACATCAGAACTGCATTCGCCTGCAACGAGGCGAGGTCCATCTGATTTCCCGTGAGGGCCTTAGCTGGTTCAGTCAGTCCAGCGACCCAGTCAGCTTTAAAGTCTGACTGAAAGTGAACTTTAACCTATAATCTAACGTCTACAGTATTAATATTGCTACATAAGGGCATACGTGCGATAGTTGTAAACACATGAAATCACCGCTACTCATCATATTTCTTCTCCTAAACCTGCTTTCAGTTAACCTGACAGCAGCGGTTAATATGTATGGTGAGGAGCTTTCAGAGTCACATCAGGTACAGCTACAGCAAACAACAGATGCCGATAACGCTGTTTCCGGTAGCTGCATTGATGAATCCAGCTGTGATCATTTCTGCCATTTCTCCGCCCATATGGCTGGTTTTATTAGCCAGATACAGACCCCGTTCAGCGGAAATTCTGCAACCCCCTTTATCATTACCAGTGAATCATTTTATTCACTCAATATAAAGCCCCCCTTCCAACCACCTCGGGCCTGATCACCGGGCCAGCTAAAATACCGGTTTTACATGCAGAATAGTGATTAATATTTAAATCACTCCAGATGAGACTGTGCGTTTTATTCGTTTTAACCACTGACTAAAATCTGACGTCTAAACAACGCACTGATTTAAAGCCGCTCGCCAGACAGACACAAACTGCTATTTAGACGCCCTTTCAGCAATCACCTGGACACTGCAGAGCACTTTGCATGCGTCTTTTATATTTTTAGTTTTACCAGGATAATTACATGAAGATTTTAAAAACCCGACAGCTTGCTGCCTGGGGATTCTTACTTGCAGCAACCAACACCTCCACAGGTGTCATTGCACAGGAGTCGACCAAAAGTCTGCCTTCAATCCCTCCATCACTTATTACTCTCGTAAAAACCAGCCTTGAAAATAACGTTCAGGTGCAGGCTTTAAAAGCAGAGCTCAAATCAGCCAGAGCAACTTTACGCGCATCGGATCAAGCTATTTACAACCCGGAGCTTGAAATTGACTATGAAAACATTGATGGAGCACAAAACAGTGATGGCAGCTTTGCCAAAGATACAACCACCACCACACTGGGCATTAACCAGACCATTGACTGGGGCGACCAGCGAGGCAGCAGAACCTCCATCGCCAGTGCCGGTTTGCAAAAAGCCATTGCCTCCTACCGGCTTGCTAATCAGACATTTATCAATGACATACTGAGCCGCCAGGCTGAACATCAAACTCAGAAAGAACTGGCCAGGCTCAGCAATGAAACACTGACCATTATGCAGGAATTCAAACAGATTTCTGAGAACCGCTACAACGCAGGTGACCTTGCACAGGTAGAGCTCAATCTGGCAAAACTTGCCTACAACCAGGCACTTATGGAGCAGGCCAATACTCTGGCGGATGCCTCTGAAGCCCGTGAAAATTTGCGCGCTTTTTTAGGCTACCCGCCATCACCCTCAGTTAAGCTTCCAGAACAACTGCCAGCACCTGAAATAAACGCTAAGCTGGGAGAGTTATTGCAGAGCCTGCCCATTATAAAAATTCAGCTGGCCGACCTGAGTATGGCAAGAAATCAGATAGCACTGAGAAAAAGTGAAAAAGCCTGGAACCCGACTATTGGAATCAGAGCCGGCAAAGAAGAAGATGATTCACTCATTGGCTTTAACCTGAGCATTCCCTTAAATATCAGAAACACCTTCAGCGCTGAAGTCGATGCTGCACAGCAGGATTCCATTGCCGTCGAGCAACGCGCTCAGCTGGCTTATCGTGACACCCGCGCATTGATTATCTCCACCACCCAACGCTATGACAGCTTGTTAATGGCCTGGAATAACTGGCGTCAATATGGGCGTGACAGTGTTAATCAGCAACTGGCATTAATCAAACAACTGTGGAAAGCCGGTGACATTAGCGCCGCAGATTACCTGCTACAGATCAAACAGGCACTGGAAACACAGGCCACCGGCCTCGAATTACGCAACCAGCTATGGCAGGTCGCATTTAAATGGATGCGCCTGACTGACACCCTCGACAACTGGCTGAACATCAGCATTGACCTGCCGGGTCAAAGCGCCGAAAACAAATAATTTACTGGAAAGAAACAAGATGAATATTAAAAATATTTTTATGCTACTCATACTCAGCAGCTCCTTAAGCTACTTACCTGTCGCTATGGCCACAGCCGGGAATGATGAACACAAAGAGCATGCAGAAGAACATCATGATGATGAACACCATGATGAAACCGCCAGTGCCACAGACCATAAAGACGACCATGGCGATGAAAAAGAACAGCACGATGATCATGATAAAAACGAAGAACATCATGACGACGAACACCACAATGAAAACACCGGTGGCGCAGACCATAAAGACGATCATGGCGATGAAAAAGAACAGCACGATGACCATGGCAATGCTCACGGTGATGAGCACGAAGAAGGTGCAGACGCTCATGGCGGTCATGGCGGTCATGAAGAAGAAGGCGCGACAAAGCTGACTTCAGCACAGATGAAAATTGCTGATATAGTAGTCCAACCACTTATGCCCCAGGCCATTAGCAGCGCCATTAAAGCACCGGGCGAAGTTCGCTTTAACACCTACAAAACCTCATTAATCACACCTCGCATTGCCGCACAGGTTATTGACCGTCACGTAGTACTGGGGCAAGTTGTAAAAAAGGGACAACCGATAGTGACGCTTTCAAGCGTTGAAATGGCACAGGCGCAGGGTGATTTACTGGTTGCAGACAAAGAATGGAAGCGTGTAAAAAAACTCGGACGTAAAGTCGTTTCTGCTCGCCGCTACACCGAAGCAAAAATCAACTGGGAACTGGCCAAAGCCAAAGTTAAGGCCTATGGCATGAGTGGCCCACAGATTGAGAAACTGCTGACCAGCAAAGATTTTTCCCGTGCCAATGGACGCTTTGAACTGGTTGCCAGCATCGCTGGAACCGTTTTAAAAGAAAACTACATCCTTGGCCAGCAGGCTGACCCGGGTGAAGAACTGATTCGCATCACCGATGAGTCTACCCTCTGGGTTATCGCCAATGTTTCGCCTGCGGTAGCTCATGAAATTCGTGTGGGTAATAATGCCAGCGTACAGTTTGGTAAGCGTATTTTTCCAGCCAAAGTTGCACAAATAAATCACTCACTCGATGAAATTACACGCACCACCGGCATTCGTCTGCTGGTTGAAAATAACGACGATGCACTGCACCCCGGACTGTTTGTCACCGCCCAGATAGAAACATCAGGGCAGACAACAGCACTGGCCGTGCCGGAAGCCGCCGTGCTTCGCAGCCCGGATGGTGACTGGCAAATATTTGTAGAGCAGGACGAAGCCGGTGAATTTAAAGGCGTAGAAGTTGAGCTGTTACGTGTTAGCGATGGCATGGCAATTATATCCGGGGTTAAACCGACTACACGAGTTGTTGTTGAAGGCGCATTTTTTGTTCAGTCAGAACTGGCGAAGAGCGGCTTTGAAATTCATAACCACTAAGGCAGACTGTCATGTTAAATAAACTTATCGATACAGCGGTAGGCAGCCGCTTACTGGTTATCATCGCCCTGTTTGCACTCGTTGTGGGTGCAACAATGATGTTACCCAAACTCAACCTTGACGCCTTTCCGGACGTCACCAATGTACAGGTACAGATAAATACCGAAGCCCGTGGGCTGGCAGCCGAAGAGGTTGAGCAGCTCATTACCTTTCCGATTGAAGCGGTTATGTATGCCCTGCCGGATGTAGAAGAAGTACGTTCTATTTCCAAAACCGGCTTATCGGTTATCACCGTTGTATTCAAGGAGGGAACCGACATTTATTTTGCCCGACAACTGGTTTTTGAACGCCTGCAATCTGCACGCGAACAAATACCGGACGGCATAGGTACACCGGGCATAGGCCCGAACACCTCCGGACTGGGACAGGTTTATCAGTACATATTACGTGCTGATGACCCGATAAAATACAATGCAACCACTTTACGCAGCTACAATGACTGGATTGTAAAACTCTTACTGATGCCGGTAGGCGGTGTCACTGAAGTATTATCCTTCGGTGGTGAAGTTCGACAATATCAGGTACAGCTCAGCCCGCAAAGCCTGCTGGCATTTAATCTCACCGGCAATGATGTTGCCAAAGCCATTGAAGACAACAACCGCAATGCCGGCGGCTGGTATATGGATAGAGGCAGCGAACAGCTGGTCGTACGGGGTGTTGGCTGGGTGCGCAGCGGCGAAAATGGTTTGCGCGACATTGGCAATATTCCCCTGAAAAACCAGGACGGTGTAACCGTAAAAGTTAAAGATGTAGCCACCGTAGCATTTGGCCCTGAAATCAGACAGGGTGCGGTTTCTATTACCCGACGCGATGAAAACGGCAACCCCCAGGCACTGGGTGAGGTCGTTGCCGGTGTGGTTTTAAAACGTCTGGGCGCAAACACAAAAGCCACCATCGAAGGCATTCGCTCACGTCTTACCGCAATCCAGACCGCCCTGCCGGATGGTGTCACACTGGAACCATTTTATGACCAGTCAAGCCTGGTGGATCAGGCAGTAGATACTGTTATTACCGCCCTGCTTCAGGCCTTTGTTCTTATCATCATTATTTTATTATTATTTATGATGAATGTGCGCGCCACCATACTGGTATTGCTTTCTATACCCGTATCTATTGGCCTGGCACTGATGGCCATGGCCTACTGGAATGTTTCAGCCAACCTGATGTCATTAGGCGGGCTGGCCATTGCCATCGGTATGCTGGTGGATGGCTCGGTGGTTATGATGGAGCATATTTTCAGCCACCTGAGTCACCCGGATGAAGATCATGAAGCGCAGATTAAAAAAGAAGTAGCTCAGGATGATGCAGACCCCTTTGATGTCTCACACGACAGTCACGGCATTACGCTTCGCATACAACAGGCAGCAAAAGAAGTGGCCCGGCCGGTATTTTTTGCCGTGCTGATTGTTACCATCGTATTTGCACCGCTGTTTGCACTTGAAGGTGTTGAGGGCAAAATGTTCCAGCCCATGGCGATTTCAATTTTACTGGCAATGCTCGGCTCACTGGTTGTTGCATTAATGGTGATACCAGCACTGGCAACCTACATGTTTAAAAGCGGTGTGGTAGAAAAAGAAAGCCCGGTGCTGCGCCCCATTGCCCGACAATATCGTTTACGCTTAAAACAGGCACTGGAAAATAAAAAACTGGTGGTGATAAGCTCGATTGTGCTGTTTATTGCGTCACTGTTACTCGTACCCTTTCTGGGCACCGAGTTTGTACCGGAGCTAGAAGAAGGCACGCTTAATATAAGAACCACACTGGCGCCTTCTTCCAGCCTCGACACCTCGCTCAAAGTCGCCGGGCATCTGGAAGCGGCACTGCTGACTTTTCCAGAAGTTATTTACGCCACCAGCCGTGTCGGCCGACCGGAAATTGGCGGCGACCCGGAGCCGGTTTCTAATGTTGAAACCTTCGTCGGCTTAAAGCCCGTCAGTGAATGGACCAGTGCCAGCAACCGACAGGAGCTGCAGAAATTGATGGAAGAAAAAATGAGCCTGCACCCCGGTCTGCTGTTTTCATTTTCACAGCCCATTGCAACCCGTGTAGATGAATTACTCTCCGGTGTTCGCGCACAACTGGCTATTAAACTGTTTGGTTCAGATCTTGGTATGCTGGCTAAAATAGGCAGCGAAATAGAAACGCTGGTGAAAAAAGTAGAAGGTACTACCGGCGTTGCCATGGAGCAGATCGGCGGCGAAGCTCAACTTGCGGTACGACCTGATCGTGACATTCTGGCACGTTATGGCATACCGGTATCTCAGGTCATGGACCTGGTGGCCGATGCCATCGGTGGGCGTGCCGCCGGACAGGTCATTAACGGCAATGAACGTTATGACATCTATGTTCGGCTCGATGAAAAATACCGCAACAATGTCGAAGCCATTCGCAACCTGATATTACAGGCACCGGGGGGTGCCTGGGTTAAACTTGGCGATGTGGCTCAGGTTGAAATCGAATCCGGCCCACCGCAAATTCGTCGTGATGACGTACAACGCCGGGTGGTTATTCAAAGCAATATAGAGGGCCGTGATATGGGTGGCCTGGTAGCTGAGCTGCAGCAACGCATCGACAGTGAAATTGATATGCCGCCAGGTTATACCGTTGTGTTTGGCGGTCAGTTCGAAAACCAGCAACGGGCACAGGCACGTTTGATGATCGTTGTGCCTATCTCACTGGGTTTAATCTTTTTACTGCTGTATTTTGCATTTAACTCGGTTGGTCAGGCATTGCTCATTATGCTGAATGTACCACTGGCACTTATCGGTGGCATAGCCGGCCTGTTTATTTCAGGGCTGTACCTGTCAGTACCGGGCTCCATTGGTTTTATCACCCTGCTCGGTGTTGCGGTGCTCAATGGTGTGGTAATGGTAAGCTCGATAAACCAGCGAGTGGAAGGCGGACAGGCCGTAAAAGACAGCGTATACGAAGGTGCCCTGTCTCGATTACGCCCGGTGTTAATGACCGCGATTACCTCTGCACTGGGCTTAATTCCGCTGCTGCTGTCTAATGGTATCGGCTCAGAAATTCAGAAACCATTAGCCACGGTTGTCGTGGGTGGTCTGGTCAGTGCAACACTCCTAACGCTATTTGTTGTGCCGGTTCTGTATGAAACATTCTCCAGGAGAAAATACGAAGAATAGCTTTTCTGATTCGGCTTAAAAAAGGGCGCTAACGGAAATCGTGAGCGCCCTTTTTTTATCACGGCACGAAACCGGGTCTCCTCAAAAACGACAAAACCGTGTTAAATCTCGCCTCAGCTTGACTCCGTACTCTAGTACAGCCCCTATACTTTTTTAGAACAGGTGAAGTGCGCCAGTCAAAACACCTCCTCCCACTCTACAGCAGGCTGTCATTATCTTCAAAATAGCCCACTGTAGATGTTTTTCTCATGGCGTGCTTTTCCTGAAATTAATTGATAACCCGGCTCAACGTCATATAAACAAGCTACAGGAGGCACAACCATGAATCCTTTAAATTTACTGACACGCACTGGTGACAAGGTAGGCTCTGTGGGAGCTATTATTTCAGCCATGGGCTGCGCTATGTGCTTTCCGGCAATTGCCAGCCTGGGCGGTGCCGTCGGCATGGGGTTTCTGAGTCAGTGGGAAGGTGCGTTTATTAACACCCTGTTACCTGTATTTGCCCTGTTGACACTCTTATTAAATGCCCTCGGTTACCTGAGCCATCTACAGATGAAGCGCAGTATCGCTGGCATGATAGGGCCTGTTTTATTACTGCTGTCTCTTTATCCCTGGTTTCAATATGGCTGGAGTACCTATGTTACCTACTCTGCTTTGGCTTTAATGGTTGTGGTGTCAATTGCCGACCTGATCTACCCGGCTAACCATCGCTGTAATGGCCCGGACGGCATCGCTAAATTTGAACCTGCACATAAAAGACCAACTATATGAAAAAAACAGACTCACTCCATATTGCCATTATCGGCAGTGGTTCCGCCGCATTCTCCTGCGCCATTAAAGCCGCTGAAGCTGGCGCACAGGTCACCATCATCGAAGGAGCCGATGTTATTGGCGGCTGCTGTGTTAATGTCGGTTGCGTGCCCTCAAAAATTTTAATTCGTGCCGCTCAACTGGCACAGCAGCAACGAGACAATCCCTTTCAGGGACTTAAAAATCAGCCACCACAAATCAACCGCACCCAGTTGACACAACAACAGACATCCCGCGTAGAAGAATTGCGCATGGCAAAATATCAGAATATTCTGGAGTCCAATACATCACTCAAGCTGCTAAAAGGCTATGCCCGATTTAAAAATTCAAACACTCTGATCATTAACAAAGCCAATGGAGAAGAGCTGGAATTACAGGCTGATCGAATTTTAATTGCCAGTGGCTCCAGCGCCACTATCCCCGACATTAAAGGCCTGGCAGAAACCCCCTACTGGACCTCAACCCAGGCACTCTTTGCAGAACAGACAGCCGAACACCTGATCGTTATTGGCTCATCCGTTATCGCTCTGGAAATAGCTCAGGCGTATCGTCGCCTGGGAGCCGAAGTCAGTATTATTGCACGACACACACTATTATATAAAGAAGACCCCTTGCTCGGTGAAAAACTCACAGAAATTTTAAAACAGGAAGGCATCAAAATACTCAATAATACCGAAGTCAATAATATTACACATAACGGAACACATTTTAAGTTGCAAACCAATAATGAAAGCCTGCAAAGCGACCAGCTATTAATCAGCACCGGACGCCACGCCAATACCCACCAACTGCAACTGGAAACCATTGGCATACAAACAGATAAGCATGGCTCAATTGTCGTCAATGAGCGCATGGAAACTAACCTCGCTAATATTTATGCAGCAGGGGACTGCAGCACCATGCCACAATATGTCTATGTGGCTGCCGCCGCTGGCAGCCGTGCTGCCATTAATATGACCGGCGGAAACGCCAGCCTGTCTCTGTCAACTATGCCCGCTGTTATCTTCACCGACCCTCAGGTTGCAACCGTCGGCCTGAGCGAACAACAGGCCCAGGCACAAAATATAGAAACCACCAGCCGCGTACTCGAAATGGAAAATGTGCCCCGAGCACTGGCCAATTTCCAGACTGATGGTTTTATAAAAATGCTCGCAGAATCATCAAGCGGAAAATTAATCGGCGTGCAAATTCTCGCCCACGAGGGCGGCGAAATTATTCAAAGCGCAGCACTGGCTATGCATAACGGCATGACCGTCAATGAAATTGCCCATCAGTTGTTCCCATACCTTACAATGGTCGAAGGCCTGAAACTTTGTGCACAGACATTTGAAAAAGATGTGAAAGAACTGTCCTGTTGTGCGGGTTGAAATATCGTCTTTCGTCAACAGCATGAGCATTTCATCAGAACGGTCTATATGAACGATATAGTTTTTTATCTATCCGCCCCAGAGTAAGCCAGAACTCTTTGCTCTATACCGGATACACTGGAGCCTTTGAATTTTCTTCTGACGAACGACTAACGAAAAACACTATACTTTTCAAACCGACCTAACTAATATTGATACATGCAAAAGCCCGCACATATCATTCTATTGTTTCTAAGCCTGCATAGCTTACCGGGGCTGGCTCAGGTTAGCTACTCCACCAACCCTGAAACCGGTTTAAAAGGCTGGAAATTTAATCAGGCCGATATGCAGCTCGAACTGATTCAACGCCTGCCGGACCAAACCCGTGGTTTTTTTCTTGCCCGGGGCTTTAGCCGAAAAATAGCAGACCAGATAGCCCGCTCCTGTGTTTTTCAAACCATTGTACGCAATACCGGGTCTGGAAATAAAACAGAAAACACCGATAAGAAAGCCATTACCGTCTCGCTAAAACAATGGCGCATTATAATGAACAATAAAATCACGCCTCTTAAACTAAAAGAGAACTGGATAAACGAGTGGTCATTATCCAGTGTTAAGCCCGCTGCTCGCCATGCCTTTCAGTGGGCCTTATTTCCCACCGAACAGACATTTCATCCAACCGGCGATTTTAACTGGGGCATGCTCAGCTTTGGCCTGACACCTGGCGATACCTTTGATCTGCAGATAAAATGGAGTATCGCGGGTAAATCGCATCAATCAACCATTAAAAATATTCAGTGCGCGCCAGATAAAGTGCGGCGGTCTAAGCCCCGCATAAAAACCCGATAAAATGACACCGGTAAAGTGATACAAATGAAAACAGGCCTTAGCATTTTTCTCGATCTTTTCCTGCCCTGCTATTTACTGACTGTAAATCTGGCGCACGCTGAGCAATCACTCACTCAATTAAAAAAACCAATGCTAGCCCCGGCCTTTAAATTAAACGACTTAGATGGCATCCCACATCCGCTGTCTGAATACCGGGGAAAACCGGTAATAGTCAACTTCTGGGCCACCTGGTGCCCACCCTGCCGTGAAGAGCTGCCCTCAATGAACCGCGCCTGGGATATTATAAAAAATGAAGGCATTATTATGCTAGCCATTAATGTGGCAGAAGACGAAGACACCATTTTTAAATTCCTGGGAGACTACCCGATTAACTTCACCCTGTTACTGGACCAGAATGCAGAAACCGCCGGGCAATGGCCAATGAAAGGCCTGCCCACAACCTATGTTGTAAACCCGCATGGATATATCGTCTACAGAGCCGTGGGAGGGCGAGACTGGGACGATAAAAAACTACTGGATATGGTCCGCAATCTAAAAAAGCAACACTGAACCCGCGAAAACCCGCTCACCCGAAGCCCCCGGATTGCACGTCTAACCTGGCCTGGGTGTAGCGCAGCGTAACCCGGGGAGTTGTGCTGCTCAGGTGTTTTTATCGCTGGTCAGGGCTTCTATTATAGGGCAGCAGCTGGTACTTTTTTCGTTATGACATTCACTGATCAGGGTATCCAGTGTATTGCGCAGATTTTTCAGATCTTTTATTTGTTGCTCTATCTGCAGGCGTTTCTGCTCGGCGCGCGCGCAGATATCGCTGCATTGCCCTTCACCCAGTTGTAACAAATCGGCTATTTCCTGCAGGCTAAAGCCCAGTTGCTGTGCGCGCTTTATAAAACGAATGCGGTTAATGGTTTGCTGCGGATACACTCTATAGCCCTGCAAGGGTTTTTCGGGTTCTGTTAGCAAGCTAATGCGCTGGTAATAACGAATGGTTTCAATATTAACATCAGATTTTTTTGCCAGAATGCCGATGGTGAGGGGTTTATTCACGTGGCTGTGCTCGCTCAATAAAACAGGGTGTATGAGTAGAGACTTTTAATTATGCAAAGAGTTCCCCGTGGTTCATGCTTTTGATTTTTCGGTATCCCACAAACACCACGTAGGCGATCCTGGCCTGGGTGTAGCGCAGCGCAACCCGGGAAGGTGTAATACCCATCCGAACCTGTAGCAAACTTTATATGCAAAGCTGAGCTTCAGGGTACGCGTTCCCACGCAGAGCGTGGGAACGAGAAAAGCGTGAGCACCTGGTTTTTTCCCTGCACCCTTCGTGCCCCCTGTGGTTCACACTTTTTTAACTCAAAGGCGGCTTAATTTTTTTATTTCTTCGTAATTACTCAGGGTTACCTGTTTTCCACAGGATGTAATGAGCTGGTTTTTTTCAAGTTTTTTGAGTAAACGAACCACAGTTTCTATTGCCACCCCCAGGTAATTGGCGATGTCTTTTCGCATGGGTATAGTGAAACATTCGCTGGGCATACTGTGCGCTTCGAGTCGAGTGTAAATGCTGGTTAAAAAAATGGCCAGTTTCTGCTCTACATTCATGGCACCGATGATGAGTGATTTATGCTGGTCCAGTCGAGCCTGTTTACTGAGAGCCTCGATCACATTATTCTGAAATTCCATATGACCAATGAGATCGTTTTTTATTTCATGCGGTGCATGAGAGGGCAGGTTCATTTCGCAATAACTACTATTAGTAATTGCAACCACTGAACAAGTGTATCTGTCATTATCAATGGCATCAAAGCCAATGAGCTCACCGGGTAAATGAAAGTCAATAATTTGCTCCCGACCGTCATCAAAATGATAGACGGATTTGAACATGCCGCTCTTCACAGCAAATACGTTTTTGAAGATTTCATCTGATTTAAACAGGTGCTGCGTTTTGCTTATTTTTTTCTGATGTTTAACCAGGTTGTCGGGTATAGACTCATTGTTACTGTCATCAGCCGGTTTACACAGTTTACGAAGGGTGCAATAACGGCACTGAACATCATTTATGTACTGAATATTGCCTGCTTCTGCCTGAAGTTGTATTTTAGTCATGGGTATATTCTTATTTAGTGATATCTCTTTATAACCCGTCTTTTCATTTAGAAACATGATAAATGACAAGAATATGTTGAGTTTTTGCTAGAAATATCGTGAAATTTAAAAAATGAGAGGTCTGTTCAAGTGGTTATTGCGCAAGCCTGGGTGTATGTTAAGAATCAGGTAAGATCTGTAACAAACTCTATTTATATAAAGCCGCGCTTCAGGGTATGCATTCCCACGCAGAGTATGGGAACGAGAAGAAGGCCTGAATCTTTTTTCCGTATACCTCTGTGCCCCCTGTGGTTCACAGCCTTTGACTTTTCCGAATATTCCACGTTGCTACACCCAGACTATGCTCCTGGCTGCGTAGCCTGGGTGTAGCGCAGCGCAACCCGGGAGTGGTGTTATCCGCTTTTTGCTGATTTTTTATTCCATAGAATAACCGCAATAATAATCAGACTCAGCTGAACCAGTAGCCCCTGCAGGTTCGGATAGATCCCCAACAGGTCGATGCGAAAGAAGTTGACCGGGGACGAAATAATAACGCCGGCTTCCTGCAGTGCCGCAATGCCCTTGCCAGCAAAGATAATAGCCAGAAAAAACATCAGACCGCCAGTAACAGCAAAGAACTGACGCAATGGCAAGCGCACACTGTAGCGCATAATCAGCCAGCCGATAACGGCAAGAACGGCAACGGCTGAGCCAAAGCCACTCATTGCCATGGATTTACCGGCTTCATTGGTTTGTGCCCAGAGTGCCTGATAGAACAGTATGGTTTCAAAGACTTCACGATAAACTGCAATAAATGACAAGCCGGTGAGCGTCCATAATGTGCCGGAGGAGAGCGCCTTATGCATGCTGTCATCAATGAATTTTTTCCACTTGGCGGCACTGGTTTTATCGTGCATCCAGAAACCAACATAGAGCAGTACAACCGTGGCGACAATAGCGGCGACCCCTTCGGTGATTTCACGGGAGGCTCCGGAGATATCGATCAGTGAAACAGAGGCCCACCAGGTGAGCAGCCCTGCAGCCAGCGCACTGATCCAGCCCAGGTGAATATAGACCAGGCCATCTTTGCGTTTGGTGCGCACTAAAAAGGCAGCGAGTGCGGCCACAATCAGCAAGGCTTCCAGACCTTCCCTTAACAGAATAAAAAATGCACTGGCAAATGCGGCTCCACCGGAGAGGCTTTTACTGCCCAGTAGCTCATCGGCTATATCCAGTTTTTCATTGATAAAGGCAATATCGTTTCTAATGACCTGCAAGCTTTCACCCTTGCGTATTTTATTGCGCAGGCCGGTCATGGCCACTTCAATTTCCAGTTTAAGAGGTTTGTTAAAGGCGTTAATATTTTGTTCAACCAGCTCAAAACCTTCCAGATAAGCTTCTACTGCATAAATATAAGCCGTTTTAGGGTCATTATTGGCATAAGCCGTAATAACTTCATCGAGTTTTTTGCGGGCAAAAGCCAGGTTAGATTCGCTATTAAAAAACACGTCCGGGTGATGGCGCAGGTAGGCCATAATGGTGGCACCATTGTGACCATATAAATCTTCTGCCTGATCGGGTGTGGTGGTGGTGAGTTTATTGATATTCAGCAGCGGGTTATCAATGTCAGCACCATCTGTAGACTCTAAATTGCCGGGCAACATCGCCAGACCACCAACATAAAAGGCCAGTGACCAGCGCTCATCGTCACTGAGCTGTGTGAAAGCCGGCATTGCAGTATCACTCACACCCTGGGAAATAGTACTGTGCAGACCAAAAAGTGTACGTTGTTTATAGCGCTCAATATCACGAAAATTTGTGGGTGCGGGTTCCATGCCTGCTGCTGCAGGGCCATTGCCCGAGCCGTCAATACCATGACATGATGTGCAGTTTTCTGCATAAAGTTGCTGGGCTTTTATCAGGTCGGGCTGTTTTCGGGGAACCACAACAATTTCATAGGCAGTAACGATCTGATGGTGCATTTGAGCGGTAAGCTGGCGCACCTCAGTTGCGGCTTTTTTCTGCTGCACTGAAAGTGCCAATGTCTGGGCCTGTTTTTCGAGCTCGGGTTTAATCCGGTGCTCAGGCAGGTCGGCCAGTTGCTGGGTGATGCCGGCGGTGAAATCCAGCATTTCTGCATATTCTGCTTCACTTGCTACCTTACCATCGACAATTGCGCCGCTGTAGTCCACCCCGACATAGTCGATGAGCTGTAAAAGTTGTTGTGTATCGGCCATTAAAGGGCGGCTAAGCAGAGTAAACATGAGTAACAGGAGGGCAGTTGAAAAAGCAGGTGCTTTCATATAGGTCTCGGGCAGCAATTGTCTAAATGGTAATGATAACAATTATCATTAGTATAATAAAGCGGATAAGCACATTTTATAGCGGCAGATCAAGCGAACCTGGAATATTAGCGTATTATTATGCAGGTTTGCAGCTAAATATGAACATTAACCCGATTATTTTTTGGATTTTTTCTCGTTCCCACGCTCTGCGTGGGAACGCATACACTGAAGCTCGGCTTCATATACAAAGCCTACAGCAATCCTTCTGCTACTTACTTTCCCGGTTTACGCTGCGCGCTACACCCAGGCTACGAGAAGACTGGTCAGGAGCACAGCCCGTGACGCCTGAATCTGAATAGTCCATTAGCCGCACAAATACACGGTAAGCATTTGAGGATGTTAGTTGTTCTCACTTAGTGCAAGTCACCCATCGGCCATGGCGCTACACCCTGAGTGCCCCCAGGGAGAACAAATGAAAGCACACCTGACTATTGCTCCTTGCTTATTTAACCATTGACGCTAATAAGTTCTGTGGTTTATTTACATTTCGACTTAAAAAAATATAACTGATAACACTACCCATGAGAGCGCTAAAGAAACACCTGAAATCAATAGAAGAACTTGATAATTTAACATTTATTAAATCAGGTGATTTTGACAGCCTGTAGTTTAATGATATAGAGGAACCAGTTAAAAATAAATATCAAACCTGAATAAAGTAAAAACAGGGCTAAATAAACTTATTCCTTGAAATAAAAAATAATTACATCATAAAACAATTTAACAGGATACAACTGTCTAAGCTAAAAAGCTATGCGTCTCTTGTGATACATCACAATAATACAACAGGGATTTCTGAGATGCTCATGCTTTAAAACCACAACAATTACAGCCCACTATAATATAAACGGGGGAAAACAACCAAATTCCAGAATGACGCCAGCTACCTGGCTACAGGCCAATATATCTTTGTTTGTATTGCCCCGGCGTTATACCTACAACAAATTTAAACTGTTTGATAAAATGTGACTGATCAAAGTAATCCAGCCTGTGTGAAATTTCATTATAATCTATGTGCTTCTGTTTCAGACACATCCTTGCGTACTGAACTCTTATGTTTCTGGAATATTCAAATGGTGTCATTCCTAATTGCAGGTTAAATAACCGCTCAAGTTTTCGTTTATTAATACCAAGCTGTTCAGATAGTTCGTTAATAGAAAGTGTGCCCCTGCACATTTTTATTCTTAATAATGCACTGCTTGTTTCACTCGATATTTTTCTGTCTATATGAAAATTATTAATCATGAAAATATTTAATAATTTAATTTTTTCTTTAATGTTTTTTGACTCACCTAAAAGACAGTGCAAATCTGAAAATGTATTTTTACCTATATCAGATAATGCTGTGTTTTTATTTTTTAGCTCATGTAAGGGAGCAGAAATAAATGCATAAGTAGCCGCGGGTTTAAAGCGAATTCCTATTGCGCTTATATCGCCCGACAGGCCAATCACTCGGGTTTTTGTATTGGTTCCATCAAAAAAACAGCCCTCTTTGAGTGTTTTTTGATCGACACTCAAGTTGCTACCATAATTTAAAATAATGCCCATGCCACCATCAGGGTGAAGAAATTCACTGTAGCTTTTCTGCAACTGGCGGTTAATAAACCAATAGCTGTCGATATAGCCAGCTAAAGCCGGGCATGGAGTTGCACGGTGAAAACCGAGATGTTGAAGTATACTCATAGCCTGGATCGGAGTTTGCAGTAGCCCATACTTTATTGTCGCATATTTACAATACATTGATAGCATATTTTATTACTATACTGTTTGTTATGACACACTGGAGGCTCCATTGATTAAATTTACTTTATTGCGGTTATTCTTTATTGTTGTTTTTACACTGCCTGGGACTGCAACGAACGCTGAAACTGTGAAGCTGTTTGAAATTCCAATAAAAACTATCGATGGCACTGTGTTTAAGTTAAGCGACTTCAAAGGCAGGAAACCTGTGTATTTAAAATATTGGGCTAGCTGGTGTCAGCCCTGTAGAAAGCAGATGCCGCATTTACAGCATACGTTTGAAAAATACGGCGATGATATTGAAGTGATCGCTGTGAATATTTCGATGAATGATACTGCTGATGCAATTAAGCAAACGATTGATGAATTTAATCTGTCCCTTCCTGTGGTTATTGATGAAAACTCCAGATTGTCTCAGGCATTTAATCTGCTGGCAACACCGTATCATATTCTGCTTGATATAAATGGAAACGTGGTTCATAAAGGCCATGACGTATCTGTCGAACTAAATAATAAAATAAGGTTATTATCGAAACAAAAAGCGGTAAATTTGCCAGAAGTTGAGCTGGAATGGTCAACAGCATCACCGCTGAATTTAAATTTAGATAAAAACAGCATTTCACTGCTGTTTTTTTCGTCTACCTGGTGCGACTGGTATTTAAAAGATTCAAGACCAGACATGTCAGCTAATTGCATTAACGCTCAAAAACAGACGAACAAATTACATGAGCAATACCCTCAGTTTAACTGGCAGGGGGTATTAACTCGTTTATGGACGGGAAATAAAGAACTTAAAGAGTATCAGAAAAAATATAAAATAAAATATTCTATGGCAATTGATGAAACAAATTCTGCCTTTCTGACTTATAAAGTAAAGAGATTTCCTGCTTTGATTGCGATTAAAAATGGAAAAGAAATTTTTAGATTAAGCGATTTCAGCGATCCGACTCTACTCAATGATGGCCTGAAAAAACTTAAAAACATGTAGTTCGCCGTCAGCTTTCGATACCTTTATTTTAAAATATATCAATCAATACCTTTGAGTGTTTTTACACATATGCCTTAAACTCCAGGCACTTACTAAACAGACGCCCACCCCAACATTTGACAAACCAGTCCCACAAGCGTAGATTATTCTCAATTGCAGAATAACCCAAAATCAAAGGAGTGATTGTTATGCCAAAACCCCGCTCTGCTCAGGTCTCCCTCGAAGCCACACCCTATTATCATTGCACTTCCCGCTGTGTCCGCCGTGCTTTTCTTTGTGATTTTAATGCCGATACGAATAAAGACTATGAATATCACCGGCAGTGGCAAGGGCCACTCTAATCAAGTCTGATTATTTCAGGCAGGCCAAAACACTCTATATTGCCCACAAAAATCGTTGTGCATATTACGCCTCACTTTCTGAACAATATAATGCGTTTTTTCTCAGCCTGATTCTAACCTTACTTAATCAAAGTAACCCTGTAAGACAAACTAAATGAAAACAAACTTTGACAGGATGCTGATGTGAGTTAATATAATAGAAAACCCGAGTATCTGCATAGGCAGCATATCTTAATAATCAGGTAAAAAATGATACCCGTAGGATACATGGCAAAAAAAATCGAATCTAAACCTGATTGGCTAAAAACCAACCAGGTAAAAGATATATATTCTGTTAGCAACTGCATATCACATGACTTCGCTGATTACACTAACTACTGGAAACACAATGGTTATTGGTTATTCAACTCACCAGAAGACATAGATGCGCTTGCTAAAGAAAACAATATTGACCTTAATGACACTACTATATTTTATTATGAAGCATATGAACAACAGTCATACGAAGACGAAGCTGTTTGGGAAACTTATCAACCAGAAAAATCATTCACAACCAATGTAAAAGAGCCAAAAAACAAAACACTTCAAGGCTATGATATAGTATCTTTTTCAAACCAAAACGCCCCTGAATGTTCATATTTATCATGCAATCATATGGCTGAAAAAACTGAAGTGAACGAGCATTGTTTACTATCCAGCCTTAATATTGCTAAAGAACTAATAATCAAAAAGGCATTTGAGGGTTGTGAACCCGGCCCTTGTAGAATTTTTGCTGTGTATACTGTATAAATTTTACTACACAGAACCAGAGGAAAGTTACGGGCCATTATGATTATATAGAAACACCAAAACAAATACCAGGGTGAGCCTTGTCCAATATGAACTGAGTCTGAACGCAAGACGTATTTCCAACATGAAATGAGTCTGAAATAGTCAAAATTGCTCATAATCCTCATATGAGAACGATTATGACAACGACGAACCTAAAGACGATTGAGGCATTACAAGCCTTTCTTGACGGCAATCAACTGGCCGCTTTTGCCGTGTTAGGCACTAAATCAGAACGCTACGACTTTATCCGCAAAACTCTGGTTAAGTTTAACTATATGAGCCTACCCAAAAAAGACAAAGGCATCGTCATCCGATACCTGATAAAGATGACGGGCTACTCTCGCCAACAACTGACAAGGCTGATTCAGCAATACACAAAAACGGGTAAAATCAACTGGACACCCTGTCGCAATAATGGCTTTGCAAAAAAATACAGCAACCAAGATATAGCACTGCTCGCTAAAACAGATGCCTTACACGATACGCCGTGCGGCCAGGCCGTAAAGAAAATATGTGAACGGGCTTTTTCGGTATTTGGTGACGAGAATTATCAACGCTTATCTGAACTATCCATTTCTCACCTGTACAATCTGAGAGACTCAGACCGTTATAAAAAACAGCGGCGATTCTTTACCAAAACACAGGCTCGTAAAGTTGCTATTGGCGAAAGAAGAAAGCCTACTCCTGAGGGGAAGCCAGGCTATATTCGTATTGATACGGTGCATCAGGGCGACCTCGATAAAGTGAAAGGGGTCTATCATATCAATGCCGTTGATGAAGTTACGCAGTTTGAAATTGTCTGCTCCGTCGAAAAAATCAGTGAACAATATTTGATGCCCGTGCTCAAACAAATGCTCGCTTCATTTCCCTTTAATATACTCGGCTTCCACAGTGATAATGGTTCTGAATATATTAATCATCGTGTTGCTGAATTGCTTCAAAAGCTCTTTGTTGAGTTTACCAAGTCACGATCAAGGCGCTCTAATGATAACGCCTTAGCGGAAAGTAAAAATGCATCAGTGGTTAGAAAAATATTTGGCTATGAACATATTCCGCAGCGATGGGCGACTGAAATAAATGCATTTAACCGTAAACATTTAAATCCCTACATCAATTATCACCGACCGTGCTTCTTCCCAAAAACAATAACCGACAACAAGGGTAAACAACGTAAAATATATCGTTACAAGGACATGATGACGCCCTACGATAAATTAAAATCACTGACGGATGCAGGGCAATATCTCAAGCCAGAAATCAGCTTTGAAATACTGGATGAATATGCACTGAAAATAAGTGATAATAAAGCCGCTAGTGAACTGCAAAAAGCGAGAAAAAAGCTATTTAGCTTGATTTTTAAGCACCCTAAAACCGGATGAGTGGTTTAGGCTATTTCAGACTCATTTGTTAATTGGAAAATACTAGCCCGACGAAGCATGGTGAATAGTTATCTGTATAATCCCATCCTCTGTTGCATATCATTATTCCAATACTGGGTGGGCTTTTGAGCGCTCGAAATAGCCGTAAAAGATGAATATCGGGCTGTTAGA
>UOFI01000108.1_pt1 | contig 24284 bp, 22 predicted proteins | sample 1988361 | NCBI WGS metagenome assembly UOFI01 (sample SAMEA4712194, study PRJEB27164) | hydrothermal vent metagenome | biome: marine basaltic hydrothermal vent biome; feature: marine hydrothermal vent; material: mineral | place: Pacific Ocean | collected 2011-06-14/2011-07-23 | depth 1689 m
ACTTCACGCCGCGATCAGACACTGGTGGATAAACTGCTGGAAGCACGAAAAATTCATGGCGGCAAACATCTGGTTGCCGAAGATATTAATCGCACCCCCCTGAGCTATAACGCACTTATTACAAAGTCTCTGGTACTGGGCAGACAACTGGCAAAACACACCGAAGACAATGAAACCATCGGCGTACTGCTACCCGGTACACTGGCGACGGTTGCTACCTTCTGGGGGCTGCAGATCACCGGTCGCTCACCGGCGATGCTGAATTACACCGTGGGGGCAAAAGGCATGATCTCGGCCTGTGAAACCGCCGTGCTTAAACGGGTCATTACTTCGCGCAATTTTATTCAGAAAGCCAAACTGGAAGATGCGCTGAATACACTGAGTAAACAGGTAGAGATTATTTATCTGGAAGATGCGGCAAAAAAAATTGGCCTGCTCGCAAAGCTCAGCGGCCTGTTTATCAGTCGCTTTGACTCCCTGCTGCGACTGCAATCTAAAAAACAGCCGCAGGATCGCGCCGTGGTGCTGTTTACTTCCGGCTCGGAAGGTACTCCCAAGGGGGTGGTGCTATCGCATCAGAACCTGCTGAGCAATATTCAGCAACTCATATCTCGCATTGATTTCAATGGCAGTGATGTGGCACTCAATGCCCTGCCACTGTTCCATTCATTTGGTATGACCGCAGGGATGATTATGCCGCTCACCGCCGGCGTGCGGGTTTTCTTTTACCCCTCACCCTTGCATTACCGTGTGGTACCAGAGGTCGCCTACGATATTAATGCCACTATTCTATTTGGCACCAATACCTTCCTCGCCGGTTATGCCCGCTTCGCCGATGCCTATGATTTTTATAGCCTGCGTTATGTGTTTGCCGGCGCTGAAAAACTGCAGAGCGAAGTGCGCACCCTGTGGCAGGATAAATTTGGTGTGCGTATTTTTGAAGGCTATGGTGCCACTGAAACCAGCCCGGTGCTGGCGGGCAACACCCCTATGGACAATCGCCCCGGCACCGTAGGCCGACTGATGGAGGGAATTGAGTACCGCCTGCAGAAAATCCCGGGGCTGGACGATGGCCAACGTTTGCAGGTACGCGGCCCGAATATAATGCAGGGGTATTTGCTGCACGATAACCCCGGTGTGCTAATACCACCGGAAACCGAACTGGGTAAGGGCTGGTATGACACCGGTGATATCGTCAATATTGATGCCGAGGGCTTTGTGAGTATTTGTGGTCGCGCCAAACGCTTTGCAAAAATTGCCGGTGAAATGGTTTCACTCACATCGGTGGAGGTGCTGGCAAGCAAGGTGTGGCCGGATGCATTGCATGCCGCTATTTCCATTCCCGATGAACGAAAAGGTGAGCAGATTGTATTGCTAACTGAAATTGAAAATGCACAGCGAAAGGCATTGCAGAAACAGGCGAAAACAGATGGCATTGGTGAAATCAATGTACCACGCACGGTGCAAAGCATAAAAAAAATACCGCTGCTGGGCACAGGAAAAATTGATTATGTCGCTGCCGCTAAACGACTGCAAAGTTAAAGATAATAACGATGAAAAAAGACATCTATAAAGTACTGGGCACACAGTTTCTCACCGCCTTTGCGGATAACGCCGTACTGTTTACCGCCATCACACTGGTGTTACAGAAAACGGCCATCGGCGACTGGTATATTCCCGCATTGCAGGCCTCTTTTCTGCTGGCCTTTGTGGTGTTTGCCCCCTGGGTCGGGCACTTTGCTGATGGCAGACCCAAGCCTCAGGTGATGTTGCTGGCCAACCTGATTAAAGCCATCGGTGTGGGCATGTTAATGCTGCATATTTCGCCTCTAATTGCCTATGCTGTGATTGGCATGGGAGCCGCCATGTACAGCCCGGCCAAATATGGCATATTGCCGGAGCTGGTGGATGAAGACACCCTGGTAAAAGCCAATGGCTGGATTGAAGGCTCCACCATACTGGCCATACTCAGTGGCACACTGGTGGGTTCGGCACTGGCAGAATACTCTATTCAAATGGCACTGATACTGGTGGTGGCACTTTATATTTGCTCCGCCATTATTGCCCGAAGCATTGAACACCGGCTAATTGCCAGTGATGCATCTAAAACGGGTTCTGCAGACCTCATGCCCACGTCATCCCTGCGTATTTTTTATGCGCAAATGAAACGACTGCTGGACACCCCGAGGGCACGTTTTTCTACCCTCGGGGTCAGTCTGTTCTGGGCATCGGCCACGGTACTGCGTGTACTGCTCATTGCCTGGGCACCGGTGGTATTATTTCTGCATTCAACCACAGACATTGCCATGCTCACCCTGTTTGTTGCCATTGGTATTGCGATAGGTTCACTACTGGTGCCCCGCTTAATTCCAATGGCCTACCTCAGGCGCGCCCGACTGGCCGCCTATGCGATGGGTATAGTTATTATTGCCCTTTCAACACTGGACAATATCTGGGCTGCGCGTGGCGCACTGTTGCTCGCGGGTATCTGCGGCGGACTTTTTGTGGTCCCCATTAATGCCGCACTGCAGGAAATTGGTCACCGCTCAATCGGTGCCGGCGGTGCGGTGGCGGTACAGAATTTTTTTGAAAACCTGGCCATGCTCATCGCCTCGGGTGTGTATGCCATTATTGCCGGCATGGGTGTTAACCCGATTATTACCATGACCTCACTGGGGGGGATTGTGATGATTTTAACTTTGCTGGTTTCATTAAAACTACCGCCGGATAATGGCCGACTGGATGGGCACTAGCGAATTAAAAGTGAACCAATAGAATACACGCGCCTCTAAAAAATCTCTGCACTCATTAACAGGCACACCGGTGACTTTTAAAAACAGTGGCTTTTATTTTATTGCATTACTGCTTCTGGCCATAACCGGTTTCTGGCCGTCTTATTTTTCAAAACTGGGGGGTGCTGAGTCAGGTAGTTTCTACACACACCTGCATGCCATTACCATGATGCTCTGGGTCACCATGCTGATTAGCCAGGCATTTCTAATTCGATATAAAAAGTTTAGCCTGCATAAATCCATCGGCCGGTTTTCCTATCTGCTGGTGCCGGCACTCACTGTTTCACTGGTTTTACTCGCCCATAGTCAGATTACATTACATGAATACGGTGTTTCCTATAACCGTATGTATATCCTGTTTTTGCAGCTGTCATTACTGGCTGTTTTTATTATCAGCTATGTACTGGCCATTGTTTATAAACACTCCCCTGTACACCACGCACGGTTTATGATCTGCACATCCCTCACCCTGATTGATCCAGCTGTGGCACGCCTGCCGCTGGACTTACCTGAAATCCCGTTCAGTTATCAGCTCTGGACATTTTCACTGACGGATACTATTTTACTTGTGCTTATTTTTCTGGAACGAAAACAGCCCCGGGGCCGCAGCGTTTTTCCGGTTATGCTGGGAGTATTTCTGTTTTTTCAGGCGCTGAATTTAAACTGGACGAGAAGTGACACATGGGATGACTTTGCACTTTGGTTTGCTCAGCTTCCCCTGACATAAACAATAAATTTAACGATACACGATAAGACAGAGATGAATTATTCGAGCGCTTTATACTTTGACTGAACATTAATCGCTTTAGGCTCAACAATACAGGCCTCCCGACACAGAGCGCAGCCAATGCAGAACTCAGGGTTAATTTTCGGCTTTTCCATATCCCAGCTCATCGCTCCTTCTATCGGGCATACCCTGCAGGCACCACACTCCGGGCCACTGTAGGGCAGACAGGTTTTTGTATTAATCGAAACCACCGCAATAACCGGTGACAGTCGTAACAACTCCGGACTTTCTGAGTTTATTTCTTCTGCTGAAGCTATTTCGCCGATTTCCTCTACCAGCCCATCGTTCGGCTCACCACCTTCAGCTTCAGCCAACAGGCTCTGCTCTTCAGTTTCAGTATCATGACCAGCCGATTCATCAGGTATCAGCAACGCCTTTGTTTCACAGGCCTGAACACAGGGCCAGTCTTCACACAAATGGCAGCCGTGGTTTTTTAAATCCAGGGCGGGCGTAGCAAACACCTTTGCTCCCAGTGTTGCCGGCAGAGGGAAAATAATATGATGCGGGCAGGCATCGGTGCAATCACCGCAGCGATTACAGGCCAGTAAAAAGTCCAGCTCTTCAATGGCAAATGGCGGGCGTATCCAGTTGGCGGCATTTTTACGTGCTTTTTCGGCGGCATGTTTCGTCACGGTCTGCGCCACCTTGCCGGCACTGCGGCTAAAAAATGCTCTGCGATCCACTATCTTCTCCGAAAATCATTAATATAAAAAAATGAAACACAACAGGGTGTTACAACTGAACCTCAGGTGCCACACACAATGCCCCCATTCTCATCACCATTGGCTGGGTTAGCATCCAGGTATGAAAACCATTAATTGCCAGCATAAACAACAATACTGGAAATAATTTCCAACCTGCATCGGGTAATAAACCATGACCTCTGTGTCGTAATACCTTAATGGCAATCCAGAAACCAAACATCATCAATAAGGCCTGTATAACAAACAGCACATCCTGAGACAGCAGCATATTATATTCTTTCAGAATAGCCTCTGACACATCAGCGGGTTTTGCATTATTGCCCAGCGGATTAAAAAACAGCTGACTTGCGCCAACCGACTCCCGAATCATATGGTTCAGGTTATGCGCCAGATGATAGGCAAACGCCAGAGGTAAAGTAATAAAAACCAGTCCCGTAAAAAGTTTTTTAAATTTTATTTCAGTTTTTGTCAGATAACGAATTAAAAAAATGGCAAAAGCATAAACAGCAATGGGCACCGCCATGCTAATAATCAGACCGGCAGTAAAACTCATTAGCATCTGCCCGGAATCTCCGATGACCTGAGCCGATTGACTGATCCAGCCTTCCCAGAACTCCATCATGGTTATACCATGAAAACTGGTCAGCGTTAACAGGCCCAGCATAAACCAGGCCTCATCCCAGTGAGGTCGTGCCGTGTGAACCGCCTCATAACTTTGCGGACGTATTCGCCATGCAATATTTTCATGGGGGCAACTTTGTGTGCAGTTACCGCAGGAGGTGCAATAGGTATTCTGCGTTAAAGACCCCATAACAATCTGGGTCGGACAGGCATCCACGTCGTCTGTTCCATTAAAGCATTCCAGACCTGTACACCCGGCACAGATATCACTGTTAATCGGGCGCAGTTCCAGAGGAGCCAACTGTGAGTAAAACCCCACGGTTCTTCCCACCGGGCAGACATAATGACAGAAAGCTTTATTTTTAAAAACCGCCAGAAACACCGTCGCCAGCACGACCATTAACAGGGATAACAGTGCCGTCCAGTACGGGCTGGTGGTAACACCCACCCCCAGTTCCAGCCAGGTAAGCCCGATAAACATAAAAAGGGCCGGCCACACACTGCGCAACCATTTCGGTGGTGTTAGCTCCAGACTATTATTCAGTTTAAACCGGCTAAACCATAACCTCGGCTTAACAAACCAGTTTGCCAGTGCATCCCAGGGACACACCGCACACCAGGCAGAGCCAAAAAAGAATATAGATACAATTAAACCGGCCCACCAGATATTCCAGGTTAAGACCGTTGCAATATTACGTTCCGGTATGGGGGTTCCATTCAGCCCGGCATAAATAACCAGCAAAAAAAAAGAAACTGCAATAATTTTTAAAAAAAGTAAAATTTCGCGAGAGCGGGTTAAAAACTGAACAACAGGCTGTATTGATTTTATGCTGGCCAGACTGATGTGCTTAGCAGAAATACTCCCGGGTACGGGTTTAAAGACTGCCCATAGAGCAAGAGCCAACATAAAAACCCATATGATATAGCCCCAGAACTCGGGTAAACCCGGGTGAGTCACGAAACATCATCCCTTGTATCTCGTATTTTTTCGCGCACCAGGCGTTTGCGCTGAATAATATTAACCGCAATTAACACAAAAACAATTGATCCCAGCGCCAGACCAACGGGCCCCATTGATGAACTTTCACCAATTTGCAATGGAAAATCGATGACATAAGGTTCTCCACCGGACTCAAATTTCGCAGTGATGATATAACGGCCTTTTTCCTTAAACAAAAATCCCTGCCGAAAGACACCGTCATACATTTCCTGTGTACCAATGGTTTCTTCATTTTTATCTTCAAACCAGCCATCGTTACGCACAGAAAACGTCATTTTTCCGGCAAAGGTATCTCCATTGTCAATGCGCGAAGCATAAACATTGATACGACCATTTTCTCCCGGTTTCGGAAAAGCGGGAAACACCATATAAGTTAGAAAATAGTCACCAATCTGTGTTTCTACCTGCATACTGGGTGGCGTATTAGAATCTTCATTTAAACTATAAGCCGGTCGTCCTAAAACGTGATGCGCCAGTAATTCAGTGGGTAATAATAACGAGACAGTTAAAACAGATATCAACCGCATAATATTCCAGTGACTGATCACTGTTCTAAATTTTTTCATTCTTAAACGATCTCTTAACATTCTTAATACCAGGGGAAAGAAACTTAACAAGCTGATCTATAACCGTTACAGATACCCAGCCAGAATTTACTGCGCATCCAGTCATATCGCAGCTAAACACTGTGCTGTGCAATAGCCCCTTTTCCGGACTCTACAATTTTAATCGGCAAACTCGGGTGCGGGCAAATTTCAACACACATTCCACACCCGACGCACCCCTCTTCTTTTACATAGGGCCGGTACATATCTGCAAACTCAAAAGCAATGGCGTTAGTGCCCAAAGGGCAAATAGCCACGCAGGCTCCGCACACACCCCGATCTACCCAGGGGTAACAGGCTGTGCGATCAATTTGAGCCACCCCCATTTTAACCTTTTCTCTGGGGGTTTCAGTCAGCGCCTCAGTTGGGCACACCTGCATGCATTTATCACATAAAATACAGGCTTTATCTTCAGGGTCTATATAGGGCGTACCGGCTGATATCCCGCCCCGTCTTTTATCAAATTTGATACATTTAGCCGGGCATATTTCACCACATAAGCCACAACCTATGCAGGCCTTTACAAAAGCATTGTCATCTTCAAGTGCGCCGGGGGGGCGCAGATGATTCGAAAAATCCACAAGCTCAGCCGGAACCAGCAAACGGGCAATAGCATAAGGTATTGAAGCCAGACCCAAAGTACCGGCAGCGAAAACCATTTTCTGTATAAAGTTGCGCCTAAGCATAATAAACACCCGTGTATATTGAGTAAAATCGACCTACATTATTGATTTTTCAGCCTGTCCTTTCTGATACTTCTTTCCCAGGTGCCCCGGCCCCTGATTCTCATCATCCGTGACTTTAATACCAAACGTTAATGCATCTGTAGGGCATATGGCAATACAGGCCGTGCAGTTATTGCACTCCTGTCCAAAATCGTCCCGCAGGGGGTCAAGTCCAAATTCACAAACCGCATTACATTTTGCACAGTCATTGCAGTTTTCAACGATGCGTTTAATCCGAAAAACCCGATAACGCCCCAGTAACGAATAAAGTGCGCCACCCGGACATACATAACGGCAAAAACCTCGGCGTGACACCAGTAAATCAAATAACAGGGTTAAAACAAAAAACACCAGCCCTGCGCCGAATCCACCTAATGCAACACCAAAATATATTTCACGCCCCAGAATAGCAGGCGGATAAATCATGGAAATAAGCACCGAACCACTGGCAGCAGATACTGCGATACCCGTTGCAAGCACCCAGTATTTCAGGCGACGATCAAATTTTCTTTTGCCGGCTTTAATACCCAGTTTTTGTAACCAGAGTGAAGTTATAGTATTCAATTCATACAGAAAGGTGGCCGGACAGATCCAGCCACAATAAAAACGCCCAAATAAAAGCGTCAGCACAACGGGTATCAGGCCGCTTAATATAAACGGCCAGTAAAGTGAAAACCCTGCGGCAATCTGCCCCACCACCGCCAGTGGATCTGAAATTTTATAACCGAAAAAATTACCCGCCCAGGTATTGCCTTTTATGGCATCCAGGTCAGTCGCTGGATTCGTAACCAGAGGTGATGTTAATGTCTCCATAAAATCGTATAATTCTTTTTCTGACGGATCCAGTAAATCATAGGAAAAAGAGGCGACAAATGTCTGATAAACATGCACAAAAGGTAAGGCTATCAACATCAGAAAAACAAGACTCAAAACCAGCCAACGTAATTTATTCAGGTGACGCCAGAGAAAAAATGGTTTTATCAATTCATTCATAGTTTTATATTTCTTTATCCTGTAATTCTCAGATGATCGGGGATGATCTTAATGGCCTGTGGAAGCTGAATACAGGAACGCTCACACAGTCCACAGCCAACACAGCCATCAAGCACAACGGGCTGCTCCAGCATTTGCACTTTTATTGCGGTATCGGCAAGCGGGCACGCACGATAACAGACACCACAGGTTTTACCCTGATAAGACAGACACAGCGCTTTTTCAACCCGTGCCTTGCCCATTTTAACAAAACCTAAAATATCTTCTGCGGTTCTTTGCAGTGGTTTAATTGCCCCGGTGGGGCAAACCTGACCACACTTCATACATAAAATACAGGCTTTCGATCGGGGTGTGATGTAGGGCGTATTTAATGATTTCACGCCGTTTTCCAGATCAAAATATTCGATGCAACGGTTAGGGCAAACCTCACCACACTGCCCGCATCGTATGCAGCGACTTTCAAATTCTGTTTCCGGTAATGAACCCGGCGGGCGTAAATAACGCTGGCCAGACTGAGGTGCAAATGCCGCTTCAACCAGTGATGATTTTAACACCGTTGTAGCAACAGCCCCTGCAACCAGATCTTTTAAAAAATGACGTCTTTTCATAAATATTGTCCTGAAATATCAGGTACTCCGGGGGTTATAATTTGGGGGTTATAATTCTGTTCAACAATCACTTTGGTTTCAATTAATCTTAAAATATTAGAAAAACATGATATTGATATATATCAACAATCGTAATAAGGTCTCCTGCTTTTTTACTGATTAAAAAATTCTCTTAATCAGAAATGACAACGACACACCATTAGAGGTGTGCCGCGATCAATCCTGCAAAAATCAAACCTGAAGATTTGATTTCTTCGTACCTACACCTTCTCGATACGACACGCCAGTTTCTTAAAGTCAACCTGACCGGATACCGGATCAAATACACGGTTAGAAACACCATTAACCAGCCATTTGTTTTTCTTCGGATCTGCACTATCAGCAACCGACAGATTCCATGGGCTAAACAGGTACCCCGGTGGAACCGAGTTACGTGCAGGCTTAACGATACTGTTAGTACCTACCTGAGCACGCGCCTGATAATGGCCGCGTCGAGTCACCAGGCGAACCTGATCACCGTCTTTAATACCTAATGCCTTAGCATCATCTTCATGCATTTCTACATACATTTCAGGTACGAGTCGACGCGTAGTCGGGCTTCGATTGGATTTTGCGGTATGGAAATGCTCATACACAACACCCAGGCCTAACCAGTACGGATATTTATCATCCGGTACTTTTTTCCAGTTTTTACCGCGATGCTCTTCATCGGGCAAATCCGGGGTTAAGGCCATATCACGCGCCTGTTTGATCAAATCCATATTATCGATCACATAATGATCTTTCTTAACACCAAACTCCATTAACTTTTCGGTGATTTCCTTGCGCTTGCTGTAATCCTGCTTACACAGCTTCATATGCACCTTGCCATCACTGGTACGGAAATAGCCATAGGGCTTAGACTCCCAGACACCTTCCTGTCCCATATAACGACGCTTCGCACCACCCTCTTTAGCAATGGTGTAAGTCGGTGCGGGCCACTGAACACCGCGCAGATTAATGAGCTGATCATATAAGCCGGTACCATCAATCTTCTCGACTTCAAGCATACCGGTTAAATCAGTGTCAGTACCTTTAGACGCGATAACAACCGAACGGAAAACCTGCTCTGCATCATAGAAGCCATGCTTGTTCTTGCCCCATGGGAAAATTTTCTTGGAGTCAAGGCCCAGCAGATCGGCAATTTCCTTGCCCTTATCAATAACCATATCCATATCGGGCAAGCAACCCGGAGGCGGTGTTCCCCCTGCCTGACAGATATTAATTCGACGCTCGGAGCTGATATAAACACCGTCAACTTCACCCCAGGTTGCAGCCGGGAAGATAACATCAGCAAACAGGTTATTCGGCGCGTGGCGATAAATTTCCTGCACCACATTGAAGGTTTTCATCAGCCCTGGACGCACCAGATTATGCTGATCCGGCATATCGATGTGTGTCGCATATACCAGGAACATCGCTTTCACTTCGCCCTTCATGCAACGTTCCATCATACCAATGGCCATGCCTTTATTATCACCATTCATTGCAGTGATCAGGTTCTTCTCAGGCACACCCCACTGTTTCGCCATATGCTTGCGGTGTTTTTCGTTTTTCAACGGCATATTGAAGGGTAATCGACCGGTTAAACCACCGGTGAAACGCTCACCCATCGCATTCGGTTGACCTGTCATTGAGAAAGGTCCGCAGCCTGGCTTGGCCAGGTTACCGGTAAGTGTTAACAGATTAATAATAGAGATAACATTGTGCTGACCATGGATGTGCTGGTTATAACCGATACCCCACATAATGATAACACCACCATGTCCGTCACCGCTCTGATCCATCTTGCTGCGCTTCAGGCGCTTGCGAGTTGCATCAGCAAACATTTTAGCGACTTTGCGAATTTCATCCGGGCCGACCTTATCCGTACCCATTCGATCCTGAACCTGCTCTGGGCTGTAGTCTTTCTTGACGGCTTTAACGTACTCTTTCCAGCCCGTTGCATGCTTCTTAACAAAATCCCAGTCAATCACATCGTCATGCTCTTTCAGTAACACATGGGCAATGGAATTCAGCAAACTGATATCACCGTTCATTACCGGCAAATGCACATGGTTTTTTGCATTAATATCAGCATAACCCTGACTGGAACCGGTCCAGCGTGGGTCAACTATCACCGTAGGAATATCGGTTTTCTTTTTATGATCCGCAATACGCCAGTAAATAATCGGATGAGACTCACGGGCATTGTGACCAAAATGCATCACCATATCTGAAAGTTCTAAATCGTCATAAGCCAGTGGCGGCGTATCAGAACCCAGTGTGGCAAAATAACCGGTAACCGCCGAAGTCATACACATACGCGCATTCGCTTCAATGGTATTTGAACCCAGCACACCTTTCATAAACAGGTTTTCAAGGTACTGCCCTTCCATTGTTAACTGACCTGAGCCATACAACGCAATGGAGTTACCCCCGTATTTTTTAGCAAAATACACAACCTTATGTGCCACCATATCAGATGCTTCTTTATAGGGCACCCTTACAAATAAATCGTCATCAAAGGCATTTTTTGTTTTACTGGTAAATTCCATATCACCGTGTTTGGGTTTTTGCCACTCAGCCCACACATCTTTACGCACGTAGGAATCACCTTCCATACGATCAACATAAATAGGTTCAGCCGCCGTTAAACCTTTAATGCACTGCAAACCATAGTTAGTCGGGTGGTCTTTATCAGGGCGCATAGATACAATTTTACCGTTTTCAGAAACGATAATCGTTCCGCAACCCACACCACAGTATGGGCATTGTGCTAAAGCGGTGGTACGCTTAACTTCTGCTTTTTCTTTGGAGGGTGAAGCTTCCAGTTCTGGGTTATTACCCACAAATAGTCCGGCACCTGCAGCCGAACCTGTAATAAACGTGCTATTTTTTATAAAGTCACGTCGGGAAAGATCTTTTCTACGTTTCATAATTCTATAATTCCCATAAAAGTTTGATGTAGTATCAGTAGTTAAAATTTAGTCTGAGGCACCTTTACCTGCGCTTACGGTTACTCGTATTTAAGCTGCGCAAAAAGGCAATGATATCGTCAATTTCTGAATCACTCAGGTTAGCCAGGCCACCTGGTCCAGAAAACCCACGCATGCGTGTATTAGAACGACCATTTTTAATGGTTTCACGAATAAAACCATCTGATACCTTATTAAGAAAACCGGATTTTCCTATCGCCGGGCCAGCCACACCAGCACCGTAACCTTCACCATCTTTACCGTGGCAACTTTCACAAATCTGAGTAAACCATAACCCGCCTTTTCTTGCGTCACCATAGGAATCGGGCTGAGCGTCAATTTTCTTCGCCTGAGTTGGCGTTTTTTCATGGGAGCGTAAAAATGCAACAATGTTCTTTATTTTCTTTTTACCCAGATGAGCAAAAGGCGGCATGCCCGTACCTGTGCGTCCATCTCTGATTGTCGACATAAAAAACTTGTCAGATGCAGTTCTTAACAGCTCCTTATTCGTTAACGATGGAGCAAATCCCGGCTTACCAATAGCATCAGCCTGATGACAGGCCATACAGTTCATATCAAATAACTGCTTACCTTCTTCAGCAGCATTTGAAGCAGCACCCCCGATCGGGCTTATTGCCAGCAGGGCTAAACCAACGACCCCGCTGACAAGCTGTTTGTGACGCATCATATTTTTCCCCTTACTTATATTTTTATGTGGATTCGATTTATTCAGGATTTTTAATCAGTAAAAATTGATAACAACCAGGAATAAACCGCTTTCGTAATAATTTTATGTACAGCTACTTTATACAGTATCTTAAAAGAAGATCCAGATGGGCAAGCGGATCACGGGAGCCGCTCAGCGGGCAAATCTACCACTAAAGTGGTAGCCATTAAAATTTAGATAAGTTATTGATATTATTAAATATATTGGGTATTTTAAAAAAATTACAGTCACTCTATTTTAATAAATTAATCATTGGTAATACTCGTACTCTTATTGATTAAGATCAACATTCCATATAGTCTGCACATACATAGTGTATGCGACTAACGAGACCGTAATATTCTTACATGCTTTTAAAAATCCGCCACTCTTTGCTCATGAGCCTGGGCATAGTGATGCTAGCAATCATATTGCTTGCCTTCACCAGCATCGCGGCATCATTATTCGTTGCTGACACCATCCAGGGTGAAGCCACAGCAATTAATGAATCCGGGGCTTTGCGTATGCGCTCCTACCGCATTGCCAGCAGCCTGGTTTACAATGCAGAAGACGCTAACCACTGGCAAACAACACATACGTTAATTAATGAATTCGAAAAACACCTGAATAGCCAGGGACTCACCCGCATTTTACCGACAAATGCGCAACATCCATTACGGACTGCCTATAACCGTATTAAGCAGCAATGGCAAAATGATATCCGCTCCTTATTTGATATTTATCTGGAGGGTATTTCAGAAACATATCATGAAAAAGACCAGAGGATGGACATGACAATTAGCCGGGATGCGGTTGTTAATCTGCGTAACCAGTACTTTCTCATTGTACCGAATTTTGTAGATAACATTGACTACCTGGTTACCCTGCTGGAAGAAGACGTCGAAGCAAAAATAAAATATCTGCGCATATATCAGTTTATTGCCCTGGCACTGACCATATTTCTGGTAATCGCCGCCCTCATTCTCGTTTATAAACATGTGCATACTCCAATGCAACAACTCTTAATCGCCGCTGAGCGTGTCCGTAATAAAGACTTTTCATTTCGCACAAACTATAGCGCAGATGATGAGCTCGGTCGGCTGAGCCATGCATTTAATACCATGTCGGCAGACCTGTCTGAAATTTACAGTGAACTGGAACAACGCGTACAACAGAAAACCATCGACCTGGAACACAGTAACTGCTCAATGGAGTTGCTTTACAACACCGTAAAAAGACTCAACGAGACCACTTCACCCCATCTCACTTTTCCCGTTATACTTAAAGACATAAAACAGCTGATTGGCATAGAACAGGCCAGCATCTGCCTGAATGACCCGGCAGAAGAAAACCGCGAAATGCAGGCCAACACATTACATAACAATGAATTCAGTAAACACCTGTGTGAAGATGTTAACTGCAGAAAACACCTCGGCAAAAACAAAAATCAGATTACAGACATTCATCTTGAAAAAAACACCCGTCATTTTACAATCAGCGACCAGAATCAGCAGTATGGTGTTTTGATCATAGAGAAAGCAGACAGCAAACCATTTGAAGCCTGGCAACAGCATTTGCTTGAAAGTATTGCGGGGCATATTGGCATCGCCATTAACCTCTCACAACAGGCGGTTGAAATACGCCGCATGGCATTAATGGAAGAACGGGGTGCCATCGCCCGTGAATTACATGACTCCCTTGCCCAGTCACTGACCTATATGAAAATTCAGGTCAGCCGCCTGCAGGCTATATTAAAAAAATCCGCCACTGAAACAGATGCAGAAAACATTATCACTGAGCTGAGAACAGGCCTTAACAGCGCATATCGGGAACTTCGAGAACTGTTAACCACATTCCGCCTGAAAATTGATGGCACAGATTTTAATCAGGCACTGGACAAAACCGTGAGTGAATTTAATGAACGCAGTGACACCCTTATAATCAGTGATAACCGCATAAAACACAGCGACCTAACCCCTAATGAAGAAATTCATGTACTGCAGCTTATTCGCGAAGCACTATCAAACGTTGTGCAACATGCTGGGGCGAGTCATGCCCGTTTAACATTACAATACACAGCATCAGGTGACATACAGGTAAACATAGAAGATAATGGTACGGGCCTGCCCTGCGAGGAAACACCAGCACACCACTATGGACTGAGTATTATGAACGAACGGGCAAAAACACTGAATGGGCAACTGAATATATTTACTAAACCAGACGGCGGCACTGCCGTAGAACTCTGTTTTACATCCACCTATAACAAAAAACCTGTTAGTTTAAACTAGATAAGCGAGTAAATATCCGTGCATTCAATCATTATTATTGATGACCACCCCCTTATTCGTCGAGGCATTAAAGACCTTATCAGCATGGATGAATCATTCGAAGTGGTCGGCGAAGCCGAAAACGGACACAAGGGCCTGGAGCTGGCCAAATCTTTACAGCCTGACATTATATTGCTTGACCTTAATATGCAAGAAATGAACGGCCTGCAAACACTGCAGTCAATGAAAGCCGCTGACATTGACAGCCATATCATTATATTAACCGTTTCAGACAATGGTAAAGATATTGTCGCCACCCTGCGTGCCGGAGCCGACGGTTACCTGCTTAAAGATATGGAACCTGAAGACATGCTCGAGCGCCTGCACCAGGTAATAGACGGCCATGTCGTTTTAAGCCAGAAAGTATCCGAACTAATTGTGCGCGGATTACATGAAGAGTCGCAAAATGAATCACGACAGGAAGCCGCCCTCACAAAACGCGAAGATGAAATACTATCCCTGATTGCCAGAGGTTTCAGCAATAAACATATCGCACGTAAACTTAATATAGTTGAGGGCACCGTTAAAGTGCATGTTAAACATTTACTGCGCAAACTTAAACTGCGCAGCCGGGTTGAAGCAGCTGTCTGGGTGGTCGAGCAGAATAAGAAAACAGCAACAAACTAGTGCAGGCCTGTTAAAAAATCAACAAAGAAAATGACATCCTGGATTACACCTGACTTTCAAGTGCCCCATATACTTATCGCGCTGCTCACGGGCACAATCATTCAGAGGCAGCCACCAGTGGCCAGCATCACATTCATCAAAAAACATCCCATGCGGCGATTCTTTTAATTATTGATTCTTTAAATTCCGCTGAATATTTGTGTTTCATATTATTACCTTTAGCTGTCCCTCTTTATGATTTAAGTATAACTTAAAGAGGCGAAAGGTATCCTGGTACAGTGGGCATAGAAGCTTATTAAAAGACTATTCTGAAATTCATTAAAACTATCAGTAATGACAGCAGCCAAGAACCCAAGCCTGACTAGCCATCAAATAATAAGACCCCCTTTGACTTAATTAAGGAGCTGCAACTCATAGCTCGTGCTACGGCCACCAGCCCCTGACTTTAGCAATACGCCGACATTTAACAGGGCTGTGATATCACGCAATGCAGTATCCGGTGAGCACTTGGCGATTTTCGCCCACCTACTGCTGGTTAGTTTTCCTTCAAATCCATCCAGTAAACGATTGAGCAGCTTGATTTGTCTCTCATTCATTGGCGTATCTGACCAACGCTGCCAGAAACGTGCCTTGGTCAATACCGCCGACAAAGTAACATCTGCACCCTGCATTGCACGTAGCAGACACCCAAGAAACCACTCCAGCCACCCCATCACAACCAGAGAACCTTTTTGTGTCTGTTCCAGACGGTCATAGTAATCTTTTCGTTCTCTCTGGATCTGCGCCGACAGGCTGTAAAATCGTTGTGGTGATTGATCAGCCCGAGCCAACGCCATGTCACCCACGGCTCTTGCAATACGACCATTACCGTCATCAAAAGGGTGGATAGTCACAAACCACAGATGAGCCAAACCGGCCTTAACCAAGGCATCAGGCTCCTCAACCGTATTAAACCAATGTAGAAAATCTGACATCTGGGCAGTAAGCTGATCAGCCGGTGGTGCTTCGTAGTGCACCTTTTCTCGACCTATAGGGCCGGAGACAACCTGCATCGGTCCTGACGAATCATCACGCCAATGACCCGTATTTATTTTATTCATCCCACTGTATCCAGTGGGAAACAGTGCCGCATGCCAACCAAATAGACGTTTTTCTGTGAGTGGCCGATCAAAATGACTTGTTGCATCCATCACCATGTCGACCACACCGTCTACATGGTGGTCAGCTGGAGCCAAAGCACCGACATCAACGCCTAGACGGCGAGCCACAGAGGACCGTACTGTCTCAGGATCCAGCCGTTCGCCTTCAATCTCACTCGTCTTGAGGACGTCTTCCGTTAACACCTGCAGTGTGGCCTGGTCACGTAACCCCATACCGATATCCTGTAGGCGACCAAGAAGGTGCCCTTGAGCATGATGTGCCTGTGCCAGCAATGGGACAAGCCGCTCAGCATCATAATGCCAGCGGGGCCAATCTGCCTGTTGCCAAATATATTTACCGCTATTCATGCGGAGATTATGAGCGATATTCTCCGCAAGGTCAACATAATCACCGCAAATTATGCGGCGTTAATGATCGTTATTCGCCGCATCCATCTCCTGGAGATGCTCTGCCAGCTCATTAAAAACCGCACCATCTTCAACTCGTGTCGCCTGCTTACCCGTATAATCCTGCCAATGTCGAATAATGACATCAATATATTTCGGATCCAGCTCAATCAAACGGGCTGATCGCCCGGTTTTTCACAGGCGATCAAGGTACTGCCAGAACCACCAAACAAGTCGAGTACAATATCTCTGCTCTTACTGGAATTGCGAATTGCTCGCTCCACCAGTTCAATCGGTTTCATAGTTGGGTGCAGGTCATTCTTGACTGGTTTATTAAAGAACCAGACATCACCCTGATCCCGCGCACCACACCAATAGTGCTCACTGCCTTCACGCCAGCCTCATAGCCCTTAACGCACGAATCACTGTCGAATAATGCACTGCATAAAATCCAGCAATTTCCTTTATTGAGTAATCACCTGAACGCTTTAAGCAGCCTGCGAGGATGTGACTAAATAGTATTATTAAACAAGCGTCTTGACCCCTATCCTCTCCTTAACAGCCCCTCTAGTACCGGCCTGAGCTGTTCGATAATTTCGCTTTCATTTAGCATATTTTCACTTTATTTTCTTATTTCAACACATGTTGAAATGGCACCATTTAGTGAAATACGCACTATTTTTCATTATTTTCAACAAACAATATAAAGGAGATATATAGTGAAATCGCATCCAATGGCACTTATTTGGGTAAACTCAATGTAAGTCGAGCCTGACCCGCTGCCCTAAGCTATTGTTTTTATTGACTTCTTATGATGTGTGTCTCAGTAGTTAGTTAAATATACAAGATTCAGGTGGTGATCCACTCCTTTTCTAAATATAATAACTGACAGCAGGAGGGTACATGGATGAATCTCGAAGAATTCATTTTTAACACCAATAAAGCAGAAAGCGTTGATTTGCTGTTTCAGGACTTTGAAACGGCAATGGGAGAACTGGGTTTTGACAGACTTCTATTAGCATTGATGAATGATCACCCCACTTTAAAAAAAGAAGCCGAACATGGGGTGATGAAAAATTACCCTGATGACTGGGTAAATTACTATCTGGCTCAGGGATATGATGATATTGACCCGATCAGAACATTATCATTTACAAGAACAGGAGCGTTCACCTGGGATGAAATAATAGAGTCAAAAACTCTAACGAACAAGCAAAGACTCATGTTCAATCAGGCATCTGAAGCAAAATTATTCAATGGTATCGGAGTTGCATTACGTGGTGGCGGTGGTGCTGTAGCAGCTCTTGGTGCGGCCAGTTCGGAAAAAGGTGTAGATACCAGTCAACCTGTTCTGGATAAAGTAAATCTGATGGCATATCAGTTTTATACCTGTTTCTGGCGATTAATGGAGAATGAAGCATCTGCTGTACAGAATTTCCTCAGCGATAGAGAAAGGGAAATTCTGAAATGGTGCGCCAAAGGCTACACCAAAGTAGGTATTGGTGAACGTTTGAACCTGTCAGTACATACTGTAGACAGCCATGTACGCAACAGCATGAGAAAACTTGATACCAACAATATAACCTCGACTGTCGTAAAGGCTCTAAACCTCGGATTTATTCAAATCTGATTTTCACTCCAACCAGTAATATCACGTAATTACGTGATGTAAAAACAACCACATATGTAATACAATACCCCTTGGATTATTTTATTAAGTTTTGGGAGTATTTATGCGTTTAAATCAAATGTTAATTGGCAGTTTGGCTATCATTTTATCGGCATGTGGTGGTGGAGGAAGCGGTGGTGGTGGTGGTGTTCCAGATCCGAACGCCCCTACATTCAAATTCTTCCCACCAGGATATTTTGTTGCAGGATACAGAGAAGAATTTGATTTTAACGGTACAAGAATAAATGCTGTTACAAATGATCAACTCGATGTGTTTACCAATAACCCTGTACTTGTTACACAGCCAGAGGCTGTGTTTAATCTTACAACAGTTATCCCTACTCTGGATGTTGGTGAAATATCTTTCGCCAATGGAACAGCAACAACGCCTGTATCTGTTACTCAATATTTCACGATTGATAATAATGATCGAAGATATCTGGGAAATGTCACAATAATATTTGGATTTACCACTACCACAAGTGCTGTTTCAACAAGCCCCATACCTGAAACAGTAAGAATTGGTGATTCAGGAATAGTAGGAACATATCTCGATACTGTCGGCAAAAGGCATATAATCAGCTGGGATATATCGGACGCAGGAAATGATCAGGCTAGACTGACATGGACGACAACTAGTGGGAATGCGACAAGTAGCATTACGGACGGGGAAGTTAAGGACATATCCATAATTGATGTAAATGGAAACAGGATTTCAAAAAAAATCAGGGGCGAAACATTTACATCATCACCAAACATTATTGATAGATGGACAGGCGTGAAAGTCCCTTAACAATGAGGATGTTGCATATTGAGGATGTAATCTTTTCTGTGTAACTGCCTATCATTACCGCCAGAAAGCATAACCAAAAACTATAAAATAAAAATTATCAACATCCTGTTGATATTTCCTGCCACCTGAAATTCAGGATATTTCATTTATTTACACTCAAAACCAGAAAAATACTTCGATAAATATAGAACCCTGTAATCAATAATAATTTTAAAATTTTGACAGGTATCATTGACTGGTTTTTATCTTTTTTAGTATGCCTGTCATAATTAAGATAATTTAAATCTGCTTCTTCAACGATTCATACGTGGATGTTTTATGTGTAATATTTCAACTTTATTACCATTAATACGATAAAGAACACGGTAATCACTAACCAGTAAGCAATGCACTTCAAAATCAAAATAAGGGTTTTCATCTGCAATAGGGCAACGTTCTGGCATACTATCAAGTGAGCGAATTTTCTCTGTTATATCTTCATACCAATTCAATGCGTTAGTAACAGAATCTTCAGCAATATAATCGGTTATATTTTCAATTTCTACAATGGCATTATCCAGTATCTCAACGATATATTTTTTCATTTAGCATACTTTGCTTCAATTTTACGATCCAGCTCTAAAAATGCCTGTTCAACAGGCTTACCCTCCTCTCTATCAAAAGACTCTGCCGATGCGCTAACTGTTTTAATAGTATTAAGCAGATCCATCATCTCTTCATATGCTTGTGCATCTTGAACGACTACTTCAGCCTTACCATTTACAGTAAGAATCTCTGGCTGTTTGGTTTTTTTTAATCGTTTGATATATTCAGCAGGTTTGCGGCTGAAATCAGAAACTGGGTGTATTGAGTCCATAGTGAACATTGCGATACCTCAACAGATAATTTACAGATAATTATCTGTTATATACTGAAAAGCAGAATATAGCAAGTGGAAATGCTTCGCAAGATTTGAGACCCGGATCACATCTCGGTACCCTGTAACAGGTCGTCCGATACCTGATTTTCTGAAATGACTGCCATCATTTTTACAATAAGGACAATTGTATGCCTGTACCATCCACGCAAACCAAACATATCGACAAGAACATGCAAGATCTGGAAATAGACCAGCCCGACAAACCCTCTCTGGCAGCCTTCAGCCGTGTAGGTACGACAGCAGAGCGCCAACAAATCCACCTCCTATAATTGGCCTGAAAAATCCTGAATAATATCTCCCACACCTAAGCGAGGAGATATAATGATAGCCCCTGACAAAAACACCACAAAAGCCGTTTTCAAATCTTAATATGACAGGCATACTAAAAAAGATAAAAACTAACAAAATCTTCCCGTCAAAATTCAGATAAATAATTATTGAATGTGAAATTTAATATTTATCGAAGTTTTTATCAAAAATAGTGAAATATCCTGAATCCCAGACGACAGAAAATATCAACAGAGCCTTGATGATTTTTATTTTATAGTTTTAGCTTTTCTTTACGGGAAATATTGTTCACAACTTTGTTTGCATATCGTTCGTACATAGCCGAGTTTTTTACAGGCCTGTTTTAATTTGCTGACTGAGCCAACCAGGCCTTTAAAGGTGCTTTCAAAATTTCGGCTCAGGTATAACCCGTTTTTTGCTTCAAAGTTCAGGCGTTTTAATATTGGTGACAGACTGGAATCTATTTTTCCACGTTTACCTGCGCGTAGTTGCCTGCCTGTATCTTCTACCAGCTCGATATAGTCGGTCAGTTCAAAGGGTAAACCTTCAGGCATATTATCCCGTGGGTTACCGACAAAGGGATACAGACAGTTAGGTTGTTCTTTATAATCGGGGTGGTCGGTATTTAGTAGGCTTTGTATACGGAGCTTTATACTGGTGTGATCAGATGTTTCAGGTGTTTCTGCCATTTTGGCGCGTATGGGGTTGAGGTCTACCCATATTTATATTTCTGGCCATATTGGCCGCAAGAGCGGCTTCATCGAGTATGGCCTGTGATGTGAATCTGCTCTTATATACAGGATGTATGGTATCTTAAAAATGCAGGAGCAATTTTTAAGGTATATACAGGATGTATGGTATGCCGGGTTTGCAGGAGCAAAAACCGGTGCCCAGAAATGGCCGGTGCAGTTATCTTCTGCATTGGCCAGTCGGGCAATGGGTTCATTGATGGTGCGCATGAACCAGCTCAGGCTCATCAGGCGATCTCGCCATTCATCGACCATCTCTTTTAACCTGTCCATTTCGGCTTTGCCCATTTTATCCTTTCTCAAATAGCGCTGCGACAAAGTATGGCCGGAATAGAGTTTATGCCACTGATGAATGATCTCATCAAAACTCCAGGCTTCAGCCTGTGCTTTATTGATGTGCAGCACGACATGGTAATGGTTAGACATAATGGCATATGAGCAGATATCGACGGCAAAAACATCGGCTGTATCCAGCAGTTTTTCTTACAGGGTCACTCTGATTAAGCAAGGTTAGAATCAGGCTGAGAAAAAACGCTTTATATTGTTCAGAAAGTGAGGCGTAATAGTTGCTCTATTGCAACGATCTTTGTGGGCAATATAGAGTGTTTTGGCCTGCCTGAAATAATCAGGCTTGATTAGAGTGGCCCTTGCCACTGTCGACGATATTCATAGTCTTTATTGGTATCCACATTAAAACCACAAAGAAAAGCACGGCGTACACAGCGGGAGGTACAGTGATAAAAGGGCGTGGCTTCGAGGGAGACCTGAGCAGAGCGGGGTTTTGGCATAACAATCACTCCTTGATTTTGGGTTATCCTGCAATTGAGAATAATCTACGCTTGTGGGGCTGGTTTGTCAAATGTTGGGATGGGTGTCTGATTAATACGGTTTACTTGAGGAGGCCTGGATTCGCTTAAGCTCTGAATCAATCCACTTATATATGTGCTTTTACGTAATTGCAGTGGTTTGTTGCACCAGGGTGTCTTCGGTCATGCTGTTCATATTGGCGTATCCCATGCCAGAGACGTGGCCAGAGAAAGCGTTTCCGCCACCTTGTGCAGCCGCTTGTCCCGCGTCCAGATTCTGGCTGTTCCATCCAGCGCCACTGCAGCCAGTAAATGCGCATCGATATAACCAATGCCTTTGCCCATCAATGAACGCTGCTCAATAAAAAACAGCACTTCTTTATCAAGTGCTGTTGAAATCTGTGGCAGTGCGGCCAGTAAATGCAGCAGCTCCGTCCGGTTTGTCAGGTTGCCGCAGGCAAGTTCACCGGGGATATAAGGGTGCATTAATACCTGACTGGTATTGAGCAGGTTCGCCAGCGCATCATCGTGGTAACGCAAATGATCAATCCATACCGAGGTATCCACCAGAATCATGCCGACCTCACTATTTCCCGCTGGATTGACGACGACTGATGGGTTCCAGTTTCGGCTCAGAACCTCCCAGCTTTGCCAGACGGCGGGCGCTTTCGCGTTCAATCAGGGCATGTAAACCTTCCCGAACCAGCGCCACTTTCTCTGTTAAATGACTGACACGTTGCGCCTCTGCCAGCAAATCATCATCGATATTCAGTGTAGTGCGCATCATACGCCCCCTTGTTTTGATTAAGACACATCTAAATATACATCATTTGATGCGTTATTTCATGCTTTTAAGTAAATCAAATCGTTTTAATGTTATCGTGTTTATGCGGTGAGTTCTCCGTTCATTAAGCGGGGCAGGAGGATGTCGCGCATTATTGGTGCCAGAGCACAGTACTCTGAAATGGTATCAAATGGCACCTATTTGGGTAAACTCAATTAAGTCGAGTCTGACCCTGCCCGCCCTAAGCTATTGTTTTTAGTGACTTCTTATAATGGGTGTCTCGGTGCTTTCCCGGCTTTCACCAATAATACTGCTGCGATCAAAATGCGTATCAAAGATATCTGATGCATAATCGGCCAGATCATCCATCTGCAAATCTGATCCTAAAGTTGCAGACGTACCTATACAGGTTAACTGATTCGTTTTAACATCTAACCTGGCTTTTAAACGACGAATCAACATTGCCAGATCTGAGCCCTGTGCTCCATCAAAAGTATGCAACTCATCAACTACAAGGTATTTCAAACTATCAGCATTATTATGTTTCCAAAGAGGCTGATCCTTCGGTCGCATTAATAAATAATCCAGCATTTTATAGTTGGTTAATAAAATATCCGGGGGCGTTCGACGTAATGTTTTTTTACAGGTAATCACCTGATCCGGTGTCATCTGTTTGTGTTCGGTTTCATCGGCGCCACCAATAAACAGACCTACCCGAACTTTATCTTTTAACTCCGGCGTATTGTAAATAACAGAAGCAAAACGTTTAGCCTGATCACCGGCCAGTGCATTCATAGGATAAATGACAATCGCTTTAATACCAGAACTTGTATTACGTTTACAGTGATCTAACAACGGATAAAGAAAGCATTCTGTTTTACCCGAGCCCGTACCGGTTGCAACAATTGTACTTTTAGGTGTTTTGTCACTTCGTAACCATTCCCAGGACGTTTGCTGATGCACAAAGGGGCTATGCTCTGTAGAAAAACTACTAAAGAAATTTAAGTTCTCTGATTTTTTCGCAAATGGAAGGCTTATTGAAACATACGGGCCTTTAATAAAAGCCTCGCCATTATTAGCTGTATTAACAAGCTGTTCAAACTTACCATTAAATGGCCAGGTATCCGTTTCGAAACCCGTAACAATAAATTCACGTAAAGACTGTGCAACATCCTGAGCTAATAAACCTGGAATCATAAGCCCTACCTTGCCAGCACACTCAACTGCTCGATGCT
>UOFI01000084.1_pt1 | contig 23939 bp, 20 predicted proteins | sample 1988361 | NCBI WGS metagenome assembly UOFI01 (sample SAMEA4712194, study PRJEB27164) | hydrothermal vent metagenome | biome: marine basaltic hydrothermal vent biome; feature: marine hydrothermal vent; material: mineral | place: Pacific Ocean | collected 2011-06-14/2011-07-23 | depth 1689 m
GTGATTATGCGCATTCTAACTGCACATATATGAATATAGTTAAACCAATATGTACGAATTTCCAGATAAAAATGCATCCAAAGATAATCCTTGGTTGAGTTTTAATATGACAGGCATACAAATGTTGGGATGGGTGTCTGGTTAAGCTGTGGTTAAGCTGGTTAAGCTGTGCTCCATTCCAATGTGATAGAAGCAATTGATAAACATATTGATAAAGTACCGATCTCAACGGAATCTTAGATTTAATTACCATCAATTCATGAAAAACGATAACAGACTTTTATAAGGGATGTGTTAGAACATATTTTTTAAATCCCTAAAAATCACTTACCCAGAATAGAGTCTTTTTTCTGCCGTTTTCAGAACATTTCTAAAATTCACTACGAATAATATGACCTATGGTTTTCCCCTGCTTTTGATGAGCTAAGATCACGTGTCAGAGACTCTGAATTGCTTTGATTGACTATTATTATAGTCATTAAATCATTGTACGCCCATTATAATAGTCATTTTTACTTGACACAGCGTCCTCTCACCCCTATCTTTGACTAATACAGTAGTCATTAGATAGCCTAATGACCACTATAGTAATCATTTTGTGGGTTTTAACCATGACAAAACAGAGAACTTATTCAAAATATGCCCTCGAAGCTGTCACCTTGCTTGGGGAACAAATAAAACTCGGGCGCAAACAGCGCAAATGGAGCGAGAAAAATCTGGCTGAACGCGCCGGTATTTCCAGAGCCACCTTGCAAAAAATCGAACGTGGCGAGATGAGTAGCGCCATTGGTCTGGTTTTTGAGGTTGCTACGCTCGTGGGGGTTAATCTTTTTGAGCAGGACAAGCCTCCCCTATCACGACATATCGAGCAGACAAGGGACAAGATTGCTTTGTTACCCAAACGTATCAAGGCAAAAACGAAGGTAGTGCATGATGACTTCTGAAAAACCCAACTTAGGCAATAGCAGCAACGAGGCCTATGTCTGGATATGGCTACCGGGAGAAACTGAGCCGATTGTAGCGGGTAGACTGGAAGCAGATAACGGCAACCTCCTATTCAACTATGGTAAGAGCTATCTTGATCGGGTCAATGATACAAAACCGGCCATCCCTATTTATGAACCGGAGCTACCTTTAAAGGCAGGAACATTGCCCCTGCTTGAAGGATTGAGTCTGCCTGGCTGTATTCGGGACGGTGCGCCCGATGCCTGGGGACGACGAGTTATTATCAATAAGAAGTTGGGATTAAAAGGTGCTAACACGGATACTGCCGTTCTTGATGAACTGACCTATCTCTTAGAATCCGGCTCTGATCGTATTGGCGCACTGGATTTCCAGCTATCCCCTTCCAATTACGAGCCGCGCAGTGCAACCAATGTTCCACTCGAAGAGCTACTGGATTCTGCTGCGCGCGTAGAAAAAGGCGTCCCTCTCACTCCAGAGCTTGATATAGCCTTGTATCACGCCACTGCCATTGGCGGTGCCAGGCCAAAGGCACTGGTTGAGGATAATGACAAAAAATACGTCGCTAAATTTTCTTCCAGCACAGATATATACAGCGTGGTTAAAGCCGAATTTATTGCAATGAGATTAGCTGATCTGGTTGGGCTTGATGTTGCGCCTGTTAAACTGGAAACGGCAGCGAATAAAGATGTGTTGCTAGTTGAAAGATTTGACCGTGAAAATGTCGAGCAAGGCTGGGCGAGAAAACCCATGGTATCCGCGCTAACCCTTTTTGGCCTCGATGACATGATGGCACGCTATGCGAGTTATGAAACACTCGCTGAAATAATCCGCTATCGTTTCACTGATCCAAAGGACACATTAAAAGAATTATTCTCACGCCTTGTCTTTAATATTCTTTGCAGCAATACCGATGATCATGCTCGCAACCATGCAGCATTTTGGAATGGTAAAGAGCTAACGCTGACACCTGCTTATGATATATGCCCGCAAAACCGTGCAGGTAATGAAACTTCACAAGCTATGCTGATATCCGGCAATAATAATCTTAGCCAGTTAAAAACCTGTCTTGAAACCGCACATAATTTTCAACTTTCAAAGGATGATGCATTATTGATTTTTGAAAAGCAAAAATCTGTTATTGAAGAAAAGTGGAATTTTGTATGTGACGAAGCAAAACTAAATGAAATTGATCGAAAATTACTTTGGGGACGGCAATTTTTAAACGCATTTTCTACCATAACCTAATCACAATTCAGGGCCAATATATTCACCTTCAGAATTGCTTGGATTGCAATAGGCATAAGTTTTTTAAACATTTTTGCGCCTTGGCAACGATAGACTCGTATGAGCTGCTTTTGGTCGGGCTCATAAGCCGAAGTTCCTGACTCGGAACTCGCCATTATGAACCTGATTAGAATTTGCTAGCGGGGGCAGGATTTGAACCTGCGACCTTCCCCGGGATATAAAGTATGAGCTGCTTTTGGGTCGGGCTCATAAGCCGAAGTTCCTGACTCGGAACTCGCCATTATGAACCTGATTAGAATTTGCTAGCGGGGGCAGGATTTGAACCTGCGACCTTCCCCGGGATATAAAGTATGAGCTGCTTTTGGGTCGGGCTCATAAGCCGAAGTTCCTGACTCGGAACTCGCCATTATGAACCTGATTAGAATTTGCTAGCGGGGGCAGGATTTGAACCTGCGACCTTCCCCGGGATATAAAGTATGAGCTGCTTTTGGGTCGGGCTCATAAGCCGAAGTTCCTGACTCGGAACTCGCCATTATGAACCTGATTAGAATTTGCTAGCGGGGGCAGGATTTGAACCTGCGACCTTCCCCGGGATATAAAGTATGAGCTGCTTTTGGGTCGGGCTCATAAGCCGAAGTTCCTGACTCGGAACTCGCCATTATGAACCTGATTAGAATTTGGTAGCGGGGGCAGGATTTGAACCTACGACCTTCCCCGGGATATAAAGTATGAGCTGCTTTTGGGTCGGGCTCATAAGCCGAAGTTCCTGACTCGGAACTCGCCATTATGAACCTGATTAGAATTTGGTAGCGGGGGCAGGATTTGAACCTGCGACCTTCCCCGGGATATAAAGTATGAGCTGCTTTTGGGTCGGGCTCATAAGCCGAAGTTCCTGACTCGGAACTCGCCATTATGAACCTGATTAGAATTTGGTAGCGGGGGCAGGATTTGAACCTACGACCTTCGGGTTATGAGCCCGACGAGCTGCCAGACTGCTCCACCCCGCATCAACTTGGCGAGATATTACAGATTTAATCAGGGCATTGCAAGTAGATATTTGAACAATAGTAAAAAATAATAATACCCTGCTCAACTATCATCCAGATCACACCAATTAAAGGCAAAAATTAATGCTCGTTTATTGAATTAAGCTGGTTTTGGTTTCGCACACGCAAAGACAGTGTTTACTTTTTAAACCCGGCCGGGCTTTATCTGCGATCAACTAAATGCGGCAATACAAAGTGACATCAGAGCCGCCGGATATATACCCAGTATTAAAACGGACAGGCCATTGGCGCTCAGTGCGATTTGCATATCACGATTACAGCTGATTTCACTCTTATCCTCTACATCATCGAAATACATGAGTTTGATTACACGCAAATAATAATAAATACCGATAATAGAGAAGAATACAGCAACCAGTGCCAGCCAGAGCATATCAATATTCACCACCGCCTTTAAAACCGCCAGCTTGGCCCAGAAGCCAACGGTTGGCGGCACTCCAGCCATGGAGAAAATAATAATCAGCATCATAAATGCAAACCACGGACTGCGTTGATTGAGGCCCTTCAGATCACTCAGGTTGTCCGCTTCAAAACCTTTACGTGCCAGTAAGATAATGATGCCAAAAGCACCCAGCGACATCAGTGAGTAAACCAGGGTATAAAACATGGCTGCTGCATAGCCTTCCTGATTTCCAGACAATAAGCCCAGCAAAATAAAGCCGACATGAGAGACCGTAGAATAGCCTAACATACGCTTTAAATTCGTTTGCGCGATGGCAACAACATTACCTAATGCCATTGAAAGCACGGCTAATATGATCATCATGCCCTGCCAGTCGACCTGAAGCCCCCCCATACCCTCCGCCAGCAGACGAATCATCATTGCAAATCCCGCGACTTTGGGTGCTGTTGCAATATAGCTGGTGACGCTTGTCGGTGAGCCATGGTACACATCCGGCAGCCACATGTGAAAAGGCACGGCCCCAAGTTTGAAGGAGAGACCTATCAGCATAAAGACGAGGCCGAAAATTAATACGATATTATTGCCCTGCCCCTGCATTTGTTCAATTGCAACCGCCACTTCGACAATATTCAGTGATCCGGTCATACCATAGACCATTGACATGCCATATAACAACATACCGGAGGCTATGGCACCTAGTACAAAATATTTCATTGCCGCTTCTGATGCATTTTTGTTTTCGCGGTCCATCGCAACCATGGCATATAACGACAACGACAATAACTCAAGCCCGAGATAAAGGGAAAGGAAGTGATTCGCTGAAATCATCACCAGCATACCCAGTAAACCGAACAGGCCTAACACATAGAATTCGCCTTTAAAGATATTTCTCTGTTGCAGATATCGGCGTGAATAAACAAACACTATGGCAACCAGCAGTACGACGCTGTATTTTAATATCAGAGACAGGGTATCACTGACAAACAGGCCATTAAATGCCAGCTCCCGTGATTCCGGGTTCTGCTGGGTCATTAATAATAACGTAACAATTAACCCTAGCTGCGAAAGAACGTAAGTCACATTGCGTCGCTCATCACTCAGGTAGGCATCAATCACCAGCACAGAGCAGGCCAATACCAGTAAAAATATTTCTGGTACTGCGATTGAGAGATTGAGCATTTCTAATGTCATTATTAAGTCTCTAATATTAAATCACTAAATAAATTCACTGCCGGTTTATATTCGTAATAAACCCGTGAAAATATATTTAAAAAGTATACGCACACAATTAATGGAATTTTTCCACCGCTATGTGTTGCAACAGGTTATCAACCGTTACATGCATTACATCAACCAGTGGTGCCGGGTACAGACCCAGCGCCATAACAGCCACGGCAAGAATTGACATAATCAATAATTCACGACCATTTAAATCCTGCAAAGCCTTCACTTTGTCATTTTTAATTTCGCCATAAAAAACCCGCTTCACCATCCACAGAGTATAGGCAGCGCCGATAATCAGGGTCGTAGCGGCAAGAAAAGCAATCCAGAAATTGGCTTTAAATGCCGCCAGTATTACCATAAACTCGCCGACAAAACCGGATGTTCCGGGCAAACCCGCATTGGACATGGCAAAGAATACGGCAAATGCCGCAAATACCGGCATGGTGTTTACCACGCCGCCATAGTCCGCAATTTCACGACTGTGCATACGATCATAGAGCACTCCAATCATCAGGAACATGGCACCCGAAATAAAACCATGGGATATCATCTGCACCATAGCACCTTCAATCGCAAGCCCTGCCCCTGCAATATCCCCCGCTTCACCACCTAAACCAATTTTGAAAATAATAAATAAGCCCAGGGTTACAAAACCCATGTGAGCAATGGATGAGTAAGCCACCAGTTTTTTCATATCGGTTTGCACAAGCGCAACAAAACCGACATAGACCACGGCAATTAATGACATGCCAATAATGAGCCAGTCAAATGATGCGCTGGCATCCGGCGCAATTGGCAGGGTAAAACGCAGAAACCCATAGCCACCAATTTTCAGCATGATGGCCGCCAGTATGACTGAGCCACCGGTAGGTGCTTCCACATGCGCATCCGGCAGCCAGGTATGTACTGGCCACATGGGCACTTTTACGGCAAACGCGGCCAGAAACGCAAAGAATATAAATGTTTGCTCAGTCATGCTGAGCGGCAGTTTATGCATATCTAATATTGCAAAACTACCGGACTGATAATACATATAAATTAATGCTACCAGCATGAAAACCGAACCAAAAAAGGTATATATAAAAAATTTTATTGTGGCATAGACTCTGTTCGGCCCACCCCATACACCGATAATAATAAACATCGGTATTAGCATGGCTTCCCAGAAAACATAGAAGAACATTGAATCCAGTGCAGAGAACACGCCCACCATCAGGCCTTCCATTATCAGAAATGCCGCCAGGTACTGCGATGCTCTGACTTTGATAACGTCCCAGCCCGCCAGTATCACCAGTATTGTGGTAAATGTGGTCAAAACTATGAGCGGCATTGATATACCATCGACACCAAGATGATAATAAATACCGAAATCGCCAATCCACTCAAAACGCTCTTCAAACTGCATGGCTGAGGTTGTGCTGTCGAAATTAGTGAACAGACTCAAACTTAAAACAAAGGTCGCAATAGAGACCACCAGAGCAAGGCGTCGAGAGCCTTCCGAGTCGCCTCTGTCGCCAGACAACAAGACGACAATGCCACCAATAACTGGCAGCCAGATCACCAGACTAAGGAGGGGCCAATCTGCAAACATTATGATTTAATCCTGAAGTTATTTTTCATTATATTCTTTATCGTTGTGGATAAAATTACTTAAATCGGTTTTACAAACAGATATATAAGCCCCACAAGCCCCAGTATCATTGCAAATGCATAGTGATAGAGCATTCCGGTTTGCACACGGCGTGCCACAGATGCAAACCAATAAACGACTTTTGCTGAACCATTGATAATAAAGCCATCAATAATCGCCACGTCACCCCCTTTCCAGAATCCCTTACCCAGCCCACGACTGCCATCACTGAAAATTTTCACATACAACTCGTCAATCCAGTATTTTCTGTCCAGCAGGTTGTATGCAAAAGAAAACTTCTGTTTCAGGGTTTCTGCCAGCTGCGGATCTTTCAGATAAATATATCCGGCTAAACCAACACCTGACATGGCAAGTAAGAACGGCAATGAGAAAACACCATGTTCAATCATCTGCCATTGACCATGAAAATCCTGAGCAAGTGCTGCCATCACATCATGCGCCTCGGCGACATAAATTGGGCCATTGAAATAATCGCCAAATAACATGGGCTCAATGGTCATCCAGCCAATTATTACGGATGGTATTGCCAGTGCGATCAGGGGCAATGTGACAACCCATGAGGTCTCGTGCAGCTGTTCACGGGTATGATCATCCATACGCTCCTTGCCATGAAACACCATAAAATACATGCGGGATGAATAAAATGCTGTAATGAATACGCCAGCCAACACCATCCAGTAAACAACACCTGCACCGGGCAGCGTTGACTCACCCACCGCCAGTATTATGGAGTCTTTTGAGAAGAAGCCGGAAAAGCCGGGAAAACCAATTAATGCCAGTGAACCGATAAGTGATGTTATCCAGGTAATGGGCATATATTTTTTCAAGCCCCCCATTTTGCGCATATCCTGCTCATGGTGCATGGCAATAATCACTGAGCCGGCAGCAAGAAATAAAAGCGCCTTAAAAAAGGCGTGGGTCATTAGATGAAATACCGCAGCTGAATAAGCGGACACACCCAATGCAACCGTCATATAACCCAGTTGCGATAAGGTTGAGTAGGCCACCACACGCTTGATGTCGTTTTGCACGATACCAATCAATCCCATAAACAGTGCAGTAATCGCACCAATAATCATAACAAACGCCAGTGCTGTTTCTGATAACTCATACAGGGGTGACATGCGTGCCACCATAAAGATACCAGCCGTCACCATAGTGGCTGCATGTATCAGCGCTGAAATGGGTGTCGGGCCTTCCATGGAATCCGGTAGCCAGACATGTAATGGCACCTGTGCTGATTTGCCCATAGCACCAATAAACAATAATATGCAGATAACCGTCATTACAGACCAGTCACCAAAACCGACATCCATGCTCTGCCCGGCAATTTGTGGTGCGGCGGCAAAAACTTCTTTGTAATCCAGGCTGCCGGCATACATCACCACCGCGGCTATACCCAGTAAAAAACCAAAGTCACCGACACGATTAACCAGAAAGGCTTTAAGGTTGGCATAGATTGCGGTTTCTTTTTTATACCAGAAGCCAATTAATAAATAGGACACCAGGCCAACCGCTTCCCAGCCAAAAAACAACTGCATAAAGTTATTCGACATCACCAGTATCAGCATAGAAAAAGTAAACAGGGAGATATAGCTAAAGAAGCGTTGATATCCCGGATCACCTTTCATATAGCCGATGGTATAGATGTGCACCATTAATGACACGCCGGTCACCACACACATCATCATAACGGTTAGTTGATCGACCAGAAAACCGACTTCAAAACGCAAACCATCACTCACCATCCAGGTGTATACGGTTTCGTTATAAACATCCCCGCCCTGAAACACAAGGTGATTGAAGGCCATCAACGACAGAATAAATGAGGTACCAACACCGGCTATGGTTACCGTATGTGCGCCAGAACAACCAATGGCTTTTCCCAGAAAGCCGGCAACGACTGAGCCAAACAGCGCAGCAAGTGGAATAGCTAAATAAATAATATCCATTTGCCTAGCCCTTCATCGTGTTAAGTTCAGACACATTAATGGTCTGTCGATTACGGAAAACCACAACCAGTATTGCCAGTCCGATAGCCGCTTCTGCCGCTGCCACGGTAAGTATAAAGAAAACAAATACCTGACCCGCGCTGTCACCCAGAAAATGTGAGAATGCGATGAAGTTAATATTGACTGCCAGTAACATAAGCTCAATACACATCAATAACACGATAATATTTTTCCGGTTAATAAATATACCGGCAATACTGATTGCAAATATAATCGCAGCAAGAATTAAATAACTGGATAATGGAATCATTGCCTGTCCTCCGAATGCATGGTTTCTGACTTCATTTTCACTATGCGCAAACGATCTTCTTTTAATACTTTTACCTGCTCTCCGGGCACCTGATGACGCGTGTTAGGCCTGCGTCGCATGGTTAATGATATTGCAGCGACTATTGCCACCAGCAAAATAACAGCCGCCAGTTCAAAGGCATATACATAATCGGTATAAATAATACGACCGAGTTCTTTGGTATTACTGTAATCAGCCGCATGCTGCTCAGGTGCAGCAAACACATCAAAGCCAAAGTGATCTGGACCAACCACCATCACCATCTGCGCAACCAACAATAAAGCAATGGCCACACCAAACGGTGCGTAGCGCATAACACCTTCACGCATTTTAGTTATATTAATATCCAGCATCATCACGACAAACAGAAATAACACCATCACTGCACCCACATAAACCAGCACCAGGGTAATCGCCAGAAATTCAGCTTCCAGCAACAACCAGATTGCCGAAGTCGCGACAAACGTCAGCACAAGAAATAATGCAGAATGAACCGGGTTTTTTGAACCCACGACGCCCAACGCAGACACTACCATCAGGGCAGAAAATGCATAAAAGACGATTTCAAAAAAGCTCATGTATTAATCCTGATTACTTTATTTATTAAGCACGTTGTTCCGCAAACAATAGCGAATATACGCAAATTACTATCTATAAGGTGCATCAGCTGCACGATTTGCGGCGATCTGCGGCTCGAGTTCATCACCGAGATCGAGCAACTTCTTTTTTGTCATTATGCTCTCATCACGGTCTTCAAAATGGTATTCAAAAAAATCGGTTTCCACAATCGCATCCACCGGACAGGCTTCTTCACAAAAACCACAATAGATACATTTGAATAAATCAATGTCATAACGTGAAGTACGCCGTGTGCCATCATCTCTTTCTTCAACATCAATGGTTATGGCCAGTGCCGGGCAAACCGCCTCACATAATTTACAGGCAATACAACGCTCTTCGCCATTGGCATAACGTCGCTGCGCATGTAAACCTCTAAAGCGGGGTGATAATGGTGTTTTCTGCTCCGGGTACTGCAGTGTCATTTTTCGTTTAAACAAATACTTACCGGTAACCATCAGACCACTGAATAGCTCCAGGAAAAAAAAACTTTTTATATAATGTTTTAATATTCTCATATTTTCCAGACCTATACCGCCGCCGTTGATGACACGGCCCAGGGGCCAATTTGCATTAACAGCATCACCGCTTCAACAAATATCCAGACAATTGTCACAGGAATAAATACTTTCCAGCCCAGGCGCATAATCTGATCGTATCGGTATCGAGGAAAAGTCGCTCTAAACCAGAGAAAAAGATAAATAAAGAACATGGTTTTTAAAATAAACCAGTGCATGCCATTACCCAGTAATGCATGATCTGCAAGGGAACCAAAGGGCGACATCCAGCCACCAAAAAACATCAGTGACGTCAGCGCCGCAATTAGTATTATATTGGCATACTCCGCAAGGAAAAACACCGCAAATGCCATACCTGAATAGTCCACATGGAAACCAGCAACAATTTCAGACTCACCTTCCGCAACATCGAAAGGTGCCCGGTTGGTTTCTGCTACTCCGGATATAAAATAAACCGCTAACATAGGCAACAATGGAAACCAGAACCAGCTAAAAAAACCACCTTCCTGGCGAGCAATAATATCGCCCATATTTAAACTGCCGCTGGCCATCAGAACGCCAACAAGCGCAAAGCCCATGGCTATTTCATAGGCCACCACCTGAGCAGCCGAACGCAAAGCACCCATCATGGCGTACTTGGAATTAGATGCCCAGCCCGCAATAATAACCCCATAAACACCCATAGACGTTAGCGCCAGTATATAAAGTAAGCCGGCATTTAAATTGGATAAATAGTTTCCTTCAAAAAACGGGATAACAGCCCAGGCAGCCAGTGCAGGCCCTATGGTTAAAACCGGCGCAACCAGAAACAGAAAACGATTCGATTGAGTCGGAATTATTATTTCTTTAAACATCAGCTTTACAGCATCAGCAATCGGCTGCAACCAGCCTTTTGGACCCACTCGATTAGGCCCCAGGCGCACCTGCATATAACCAATGATTTTTCTTTCTGCATAGGTTACATAGGCCACACATAACATCAACGGCACCACGATAATAACGATATAAAGCAGGTTTTCAGCCAGTACCCGTATCCACAGTGGTAGCCAGTTCCAGAACTCAACTACAAAATCAGGCGCTAATGAAAATAACCATTCCATAATCAGGCCTTCTCCAGCTCAATAGGCGAATAAGTTGTACCCATCTGAATGCTTAACTCCTCAGCTGCCGGCAACCAGACACAATCATCAGCCACTGCATTATCAATTCTGATATCTGTAAATTCAGTGTGTGCAGACTGTGTAATCGAAGCCTTATCGCCTTCTTCAAGTTTTAGTTTAGCTGCCAGTTTAGTGTTGATTGCAGCATAACTCTGATCGGCATCTTTCGTCAGTTGCAGGGGAGTTGAGCGCCTCACCAATGAATCAACAGCATAAATAGGCACATCACCTACACGTTGCAAACCCGCTGTGTTTTTAACCTCAGCAATGGGCGCATCAATAGACAGGGCATTATCTAGCTGTAAATCCCGGCATTGCTCTTTCACATCATTACGTACTTCTTCAGATGACATATATTCAAAACCATCTATATCCATCAAATTAGCAAGTACACGCAATATTTTCCAGCCGGGGCGCGACTCACCTAATGGCGCAGACGCCCCTTTGAAACTTTGCCATACACCTTCGGCATTTACATAAGTGCCGGAGGTTTCAGAGAAAGCCGACAGCGGCAGAATAACATCCGCATAATCTTTCATCGCAGCTGAGGCATAATTATTAATAACCACTTTGAAATCCGCCACATCAATAGCATCCATCGCTTTTGCCGGATTAGACACATCGAACTCAGGTTCTATATTAAAGGTAATCAGCGCTTTTTTGGGTGAGTTCAGCATTTCTGCAATATTAGCACCTGAGGCATTCGCTTTAGCACCACCTGCAAAACGATGAGGCACACTGCCTGCCAACCATGCACCCGCTGCATTTGCCGCTTCCGGCAAATAAGACAAAGTTGCGCCGGTCTGTTTTGCAATGGCATGGCTCAGTGCCCGCAAAGCCGAGAATTGCGGATGCTGCATCGCAAGATTTCCGATAAAAATCGTCGCAGCTTCTCCAGCCGTTTTTAATTCGTCGGCAATGGCTTTATGCTCATCACCAACAGAAGCATCATTAATAAGGGATAACAGGTTTGTCTGATTAACCCCTGTTGCTTTAGCAATAGCGGCAAGATTATTCACCATTCCCTGTGCGCCAGAAATTAACTCATGACTGGTTTTAAATCGCCAGTTAAACTTACGCGGGTTAACGGTCGACACTTTCACCTGATGATGGCGAAAGGCTTTTCTAATTCTGTGTGCAATTAAGGGCTGCTCTTTTCGAACATGTGAGCCTACCAGTAATACAGCCTCTAATCTTTCAACTGATTCTATATCCTGTGCAATCCAGGGCATAACCGGCGCGAAGTCCTGATCGGTAAAATCGAGCTGCCTTAAACGATGATCAATATTATTACTGCCTGCACCACGCAAAAATTTCTGCGCCAGGTAATGCTCTTCCAGGGTTGCATTGGGCGAAATCCAGCAGGCCAGATCGTCTGCTTTATTTTCTTTAATAACTAATTTCAGGCCATCCACAGCATATTGCAATGCGGTATCCCAATCGGTTTCAACCCATTCGCCTTTTAATTTCATCATTGGCCTGGTGGCGCGATCATCGGCATAAAGCCCCTGATAACTGAAACGATCACGGTCAGAAATCCAGACCTCATTGATTGCTTCATTTTCACGGGGTACAACCCGATTCACTTTACCATCGAGCATGTGTATGAATAAATTTGAGCCAACTGAGTCATGGGGAGACACCGCCGGATGTTGTTGCATTTCCCATGCCCGACCCGTAAAACGAGAAGGCTTAGCGGTTAACGCACCCACAGGACATACATCAATCACATTGCCTGACATTTCAGAATCAACACTTTTCTCTATAAAGGTACCAATAACCGCACGGTCCCCTCTATCTGTCATACCCAGTTCACGCATACCTGCAATTTCTTCACCAAAACGTACACAACGGGTGCACTGAATGCAACGGGTTAATTCAGTTTGAATCAACGGACCGATGTCTTTATCAAAAACAACGCGCTTAACATCTGAATACTGCGAAACATCACCGCCAAAAGCGACAGACAAATCCTGAAGTTCACATTCACCCCCCTGATCACAGATCGGACAATCCAGTGGATGGTTAATAAGCAAAAATTCCATTACCGATTTTTGTGCCAGTATGGCTTTTGCAGACCGGGTATGCACCACCATGCCTTCCATAATGGGTGTAGCACAGGCAGGCATCGGCTTGGGGGCTTTTTCAACTTCCACCAGGCACATGCGACAATTCGCGGCAACGGATAGTTTATCGTGATAGCAGAAACGCGGAATATGTAATCCGGCTTTATCTGTCGCCTTGATTAACATAGAGCCTTTGGGGGCCTGCAGCTCAATATCATCGACTATGAATGTGACCATATCTTCAGACATTATGCACTTTCCACCTTGATTTCACCCCATGAGTCAATCATTGAACATTTATGTTCTATGTAGTATTCAAATTCTTCACGGTAATGCTTTACAAAACTTCTCACGGGCATTGCTGCCGCATCGCCCAGTGCACAAATTGTGCGACCTTCGATTTTTGATGCCACATCATCCAGTTTATCCAGGTCTTCGGGCTCGCCCTTACCTTCAACAATGCGTGTCAGCATGCGATACAACCAGCCGGTACCTTCTCTGCAGGGGGTGCATTGACCGCATGATTCTGAATAATAAAATCGAGAAAGGCGCTGTAACACTTTAACCATGTCGGTGGTTTCATCCATTACAATTACAGCACCAGAGCCCAGCATTGAACCAGCCTTAGTCACTGAGTCATAGTCCATATTGGCCTGCATCATTATTTCTGCCGGCACTACCGGTACAGACGAACCACCGGGAATAACCGCTTTTAATTTACGCCCCTCTTTAACACCACCGGCAAGCTCTAATAGCTCTTTAAAAGAAGTGCCCATATTAACTTCGAAATTCCCAGGTTTATTAACATGACCCGATACCGAGAAACATTTTGTGCCGCCAGAATTTTCAACACCAAAGTCTTTAAACCACTCCGCGCCATTTCGCACAATGCTCGGCACTGATGCGAGAGACTCTGTATTATTAATCGTGGTGGGTTTTCCGTATAAGCCGACATTTGCCGGGAAAGGCGGTTTAAATCGGGGCTGACCTTTTTTGCCTTCAAGCGACTCCAGTAATGCGGTTTCTTCACCACAAATATAGGCACCGGCACCCAGCGTCGGATAAAGATCAAAATCAACACCACTGCTTTTTATATTTTTGCCCAGATAACCATTCGCGTAAGCTTCTTTTACGGCCTGCTCAAAACGCTGATAAACTTCATCCATAAACTCGCCACGCATATAGTTATAACCAACCGTTGCGCCAATGCAGTAACCGGCAATCAGCATGCCTTCTACTAATGCATGGGGGTTAAAACGTAAAATATCACGGTCTTTACAGGTACCGGGTTCTGACTCATCAGAATTACAGACAATATATTTCTGTACCGGCGCATTTCGCGGCATAAAGCTCCATTTCAAACCGGTAGGAAACCCTGCGCCGCCACGACCACGCAGGCCTGACGCTTTTACAATTTCGATAACATCTTCCGGTGAAAGCTTTTCATCCAGAATTTTATTCCATGCTTGATAACCACCGACTTTCAGGTAGTTCTCATATGACCATTGCTGATCATCAAATTGTAATGTGGCGTAGCAAACTTCGTTGGCCATGCTTACTCCAGCGCGTCGATAATCTCATCCACTTTTTCAGGCGTGAGATCAGTATAATATTTATGGTCGACCTGCATCATCGGCCCACCGGCACAGGCTGCAAGACACTCTTCTTCAACTTTTAAATAGATCCGGCCATCAGATGTACTTTCACCTAATTTAATGCCCAGTTTTTTCTGTAGATGATCCACAATCGTATCTGAACCCATTAACATACAGCAAACATTGGTGCAAACAGCCACATTGTGCCGGCCGACCGGATTTAATTCATACATCGAATAAAAACTGGCGACTTCATAAACTTCTATTTTTGAAAGTTCCAGTTTATCGGCAACTGCGTCCATCAGCGGCACGGTTAAAAAACCATCATTCTGATGTTGTGTGGCACGCAATGCGGCCAGTAAGGCCGATTTTTTATGCTCAGGCGGGTAACGTGATTCCCACTCGGCGATTTCTTCCAGCGTGTGAGCCGTTAATATCTGTTTAGCTGTCATCGATCTATCTCACCAAAAACGATATCCTGGGTGCCGATTACCGCAACTACATCAGACAGCATATGCCCACGGGTCATTTCATCCAACGCCGATAAATGCGCGAAGCCCGGAGCCCGTATTTTCATTCTATAGGGTTTATTAGCCCCGTCAGATATCAGGTACACACCAAACTCTCCCTTAGGGTGTTCAATTCCGGCATAGGCCTCACCCTCAGGCAGACAGAAACCTTCTGTAAATAATTTAAAGTGATGAATCAACGACTCCATATCACTTTTCATTGATTCACGCTTAGGGGGTGTGATTTTATGATCTTCCGCCATCACCGGACCGGGATTAGCCCTTAACCAGTTAACACACTGCTTAATAATATTATTTGACTGTCGCATCTCTTCCATGCGCACCAGATAGCGATCGTAAGAGTCACCATTGGTGCCCACCGGGATATCAAAATCCACTCGATCATACACCGCATAGGGTTGCTTTTTACGCAAATCCCATTCAATGCCAGAACCCCGTAACATGGGCCCGGTTAAACCTAGCTGCATGGCCCGTTCCGGTGAAACGATTGCAATATCAACTAAACGCTGTTTCCAGATGCGATTATCGGTTAACAGTGTTTCATATTCATCAACATACGTCGGGAAGCGATTCGTAAAATCTTCAACAAAATCCAGCAAGGTACCGCTGCGGTTTTCATTCAAACGGCTCACTTCTTTCTGACTATGCCACTTTGATGCTTTGTACTGAGGCATAGAACCGGGCAAATCTCGAACCACGCCACCCGGGCGATAGTAGGTTGCATGTAAACGCGCACCGGAAACCGCCTCATAAATATCCATTAAATCTTCACGTTCGCGAAAGGCGTACAGAAACATGGTCATCGCACCCACGTCAAGACCGTGCGCACCAATCCATAACAGATGATTTAGCAGGCGGGTGATTTCATCAAACATGACGCGTATATACTGCGCCCGCACAGGCACCTCTACTCCCAGCAGTTTTTCCATTGCCAACACATAACCATGCTCATTACACATCATCGATACATAATCGAGACGGTCCATATAGCCAATGCTCTGATTATAGGGCTTGGATTCAGCCAGTTTTTCAGTCGCCCGATGCAGCAGGCCAATATGTGGATCGGCTCGCTGAATAACTTCACCGTCCATTTCCAGTATCAGTCGCAACACACCATGTGCCGCCGGATGCTGTGGACCAAAGTTAAGCGTATAATTATGAATTTCAGGCATTTATGCGTCATCCTCTGGAAGCGGCTCATATCCCTTTCTGATGACTCTGGGCACCAGCACCCGGGGCTCAATACTCACCGGCTCATATACCACCCGTTTTTTCTCCTCATCATAACGCATTTCAACATTACCGCTTAAAGGGAAGTCTTTTCTAAAAGGGTGCCCAACAAAACCATAGTCGGTAAGGATACGACGCAAATCAGGGTGTCCGTCAAAGTGTATGCCATACAGATCAAATGCTTCGCGTTCAAACCAGTTAACACCATTCCAGATATTAACTAATGAATTTACTATGGGATAATCATCATCCTCTGCAAAAACCCGCACACGCAAACGATGATTATTTTTTATGGATAACAGGTGTGACACTGCAGCAAACCGCTTTCTGTCACCTTCTATTTTCGGTAACTCATCACCAAACTGCAAACGACCATGACTGGCTTTTTCAACGCCTCGACTAAAACCATTTGCAGAAGCACTGGTTTTCCACTCATCCTGCCCATAAGAGAGATAATCAACCCCACACAGATCAATCAGAATTTCAAATGCAAAATCATCGCTGTCATGTAATTTTTGACAAACCGATAAGTAATCAGCCGCAGCCACTTCAATCGTGACCTCGCCCAGCTCAAGATTATTGCTTAGCAATTGCCCTGCAAATGTTTGCGCCAGTTTTTGCGATAATGTTTCAGCATGCATCATATAGTTTCAGTCAGCTCTTTAATTTTTATCTGTTTGTTTTATATTATTTGCGCTTCAGAGCGTCCCTGCCTCAATTTTTCATGGCCTTTGTTTTCTATACCCTGGCAATAGTGCATGTCCGTTTTATTTTCTTCTGCAACTGAATAATCCCGTATATTAGCGCTTCTGCTGTAGGCGGGCAGCCCGGTACATAAATATCAACAGGCACAATCCGGTCACAACCCCGCACAACTGAATAGGAGTAGTGATAATAACCACCACCGTTTGCACATGACCCCATAGAGATAACCCAGCGTGGCTCAGGCATCTGATCATATACTTTACGCAGCGCTGGTGCCATTTTATTGGTTAATGTGCCCGCAACAATCATTACATCTGACTGGCGCGGTGATCCCCGAAAGATAATACCGAATCGATCCAGGTCATATCTGGCGGCACCGGCATGCATCATTTCAACCGCACAGCAGGCAAGGCCGAAGGTCATAGGCCACATTGAGCCCGTGCGGGCCCAGTTTACAACGGTATCCACAGAAGTGGTAACAAAGCTTTTTTCAAGAATGCCTTCTATTCCCATTCCAACGCTCCTTTTTTCCACTCATATATAAAACCGATCACCAGTATCCCTAAAAAGATACCCATGGAAAGAATACCAAATAAGCCTATATCCTCAAGCACAATAGCCCAGGGAAATAAAAACGCAATTTCCAGATCAAAGATAATAAATAAAATAGCAACAAGATAAAAACGCACATCAAATTTTAAACGCGCATCCTCAAAAGCAGAGAAACCACATTCATATGGAGAATTTTTTACGGGGTCCGGTTTCCGCGGGGCCATAACAAAGCCCCCCAGGGCGATCATCGCTACACCTACGAATAAACCCACGCAAATAAAAATCAGGACTGGTATGTAATTTTCGAGCATTTTAACATTTTCTCACAGGCCGAAATAATATAGTACATTTTCAGGTGTAACCAGAACCACATGAGCGTTCGCTGATTACAACCCTTAGAATTGTTAGCACATTGACTTTAGTCAAAAAGACCACAGATGTCATCACTTATTCTGTGAATCACATGATAAGTGCGATTTATTAGCCCAGAAGACAATACCCGTAGTATCTCTCAATTTGAACACATAATCCGCCTATATATTAGAGCATTAGAACTTAATTAATTTAGATCAAAACTGCAATCTCTATCTGCTTATTTACAGCAAAGCAAAAAAAACATAAATTACAGACATAATAATAGTATGTTTTAGATCCTTATCTCATCCTCTTGCTGTATTAAAAACCTGAAATCAAAAAGATGCAGCAACGGAGCCTCAATCTAGCCCGAATATTTCATCCTAAATTAATCAATTGGACACCATTAAGTGTGCCTCTGGGAGTGCCCATGTTGATCATTATGGGGCGTAATCAAAAGAGCACTAATATCGCAGTTGCAGGATGCAAAGGAGCGATGCTTTGATATAGTCAGGTGTGCTCCCAGGGGTGCAATTTAGGGTGTCGCACCATCACCGAACGGATGACTTGCACTAAGCGAGAATAGCTAATACCCTCAAATACTTATAGTGCATTTGTGCGGTCAACTGATTAATTTAGGTTCATACGTACGCTCAAAAAATGATACGCCTGCTATTTAAATCGATGCGTCACAACCGATGTTAAGTGATTTACAAAATACAGTGTGTACTTTTTGAGCTTGCCGCCGACCTGGCGACATAGCCTGCCCAAAAAAACTCAAAGCCTGTGAATAACCCGGCTTTAACCTTTTTTGAACAATCAATTTAGCCCGATAGACTGCAATTTTCAAAAAACCATGAAATATTCGGGCTAACTCTCTTATTATTATAAATTATTATAAAAAAGGGCGGCCTTAGCTGCCCCGTAAAATGGTGCCGATGGCCGGAGTCGAACCGGCACGGGTTACCCCACCACCCCCTCAAGATGGCGTGTCTACCAATTTCACCACATCGGCTTTATTACTTTGAACGCCTCACTGTTGCCATCCATGGCGTTACAGCATGAGCCTCTTTCACTGCCGGCCAATACATCCATATACTGGCGTTCACAGTGCTGCACGCAAAACCGCTCCAGCACTTGAGGTTTGTGCTGGTTTGCTTTTATAAATTACCGGGGAATTACAGCTTATTCTGTAGCTGGAGGAACATCATTAGCCGTCGGAATATCACTGCCCGTCGCTGGGAGGTCCAGAGCGGCGGGAATGTCGGTGTCCGGTGTAACCACTGACTGTTCTATCACTGAGCCATTTGCTGTGCTGCCATTAGACTGGACATTTGATGACAGATAAGCCAGACCCAAACTGGTGGCAAAAAATGCAGTCGCGAGAACAGCTGTGCTTCGACTCAGGAAATTTGCTGCACCCCGTGCACCAAACACTGAACCGGATGATCCGCCACCCAGTGAAGCGCCTGCCTCAGCACCCTTACCTCGCTGCAATAACACCAGCCCGATAATTGCCAGAGACAGTAACACATGAATAACTAGAAGAATTGAAATCACTTATTTTTACCCTTAACCTGCCGCCTGGCAGATTGCTAGAAAATCGGCTGGTTTCAGCGATGCGCCACCAATCAGACCGCCATCAATATCCGGCTGCCCTATGAGCTCTTTCGCATTAGCCGGGTTCATTGAGCCACCATATAAAATGCGTAAACCGTCAGCCACATCAGCACTTAAGCGGGCAATTTTACCCCGAATAAAGGCATGAACTTCCTGGGCCTGTTCCGGTGTTGCAGTTTTACCCGTACCAATAGCCCAGACAGGTTCATAGGCAATCACACCATCAGCCAGTGCTTCAACACCTTCCAGTGCAATCACGGCATCAATCTGACGTGAACAGACATCATTTGTTATACCTGACTCACGCTCCTCAAGGGTTTCACCAATGCAGAATATCGGCTTTAAACCGTTCCGCCGTGCTGCAGCAAAGCGCTTAGCTACCAGCTCATCGCTTTCACCATATAATGCACGACGCTCTGAATGACCAACAATCGCATAGTCACAACCTACTTCTTTAAGCATTTCACCTGATATTTCACCGGTGAACGCCCCTTTATCTTCATCACAGATATTCTGTGAACCCACTTTAACAGCAGAACCATCAACTGCGCCTGAGACACGCGAGATGTAAACCGCCGGCGGGCAAACCACCACCTCCGCGCTGTTCACCGACCCCATACCCTCTTTGATACCGGCAATAAGCTGTTTTACTGACTCACTGGAACCATTCATTTTCCAGTTGCCGGCTACCATAGGCTGACGCATCGATGCACTCCGAATTATTATTTTAAAGGGGGCATATTCTAAAGCGCTGAGCCACATGTTGCAAGCGCTCACTACAGACCAGACCACAAATCAAAAAAAAGCGGGCTTCCTTCAGGGAGGAAGCCCGCTTTTTCACTTACACACTGAAATTTGTAACTTATTTCTAATTATCAGCAATCAAAATCAGGCGCTTCTACAGCACCATATGACAGAGGTTTTTATACACTACACCTCCGATTGAGAGGTTCTCTGCTTCACTTTTTCCATAAATTCCAGAGCAAATGCAATAAACACCGCTAAAAACAACCCGGCAAACAATGAAAGCACCACAATTAACTTTGAACTTACTCCTACGGGCAACATGGATTTCACTGTCTCGGTTAGTGCTCGGGTTTCATTTAGACCGGCCAGTTTAAATGAAATATTTTTTATCGCCTGCTCCTGACGCGCCGTCTGCACCTGACGATCAAGCTTTAACTTTTTAATTATCAACTGCTTTTCAGCAATAACAGCACCCAGGTCGGCCAACTTGTTTTCATCATCTATATTCATCTTTAACAAGTTGTTTTTAAGATCCTTAATAAGCGTTTTTTCATATTCAACTGCACGCGTATTTTTTTTAATATTATTGGCCAGCTTTTCTCGCAGATTTTTCTGCTTCACAGTTAAACGTTCCTGCAAGCCATTCAGTCGACTGCGATCAGCCTGTAGCTGATTATCAAGCAGCAGCGCTGTCATTGCAGTGGATGGATCATCGATTTTTTTTATGGACACTTTGCGATTAGCCAGGGCCCGCTCAATACTCTGAGACAATACAGATATTTGCTGCTCAAGCATTTTATCAACCTGATCCAGGCGTTTCATCTGTATTGTCAAATAACCTGATTCATCCGCTAAAGACAGCAACCTGTTCTCACGGCTTTGCATCTCAGTCATGTATTTCTGTCGCCTGACACGATTAACCTGATCATTAACCAGCATCTTCTTCTGTGTAACACTGCGTTGAAGCGCAATTTCCAGGGGTGTTAACTTTGCCTGAATATTTACAGGTGACTGTATCTGCGCAAGTGATATTTGCGCATTACTCAACTCTGTGTCATAGCGACTTTTCATGACATCAGTCAACGGCTTATGGTCAGCTAGCACCCTGTCAACCACTGACTGCATCAACAAACTCTGCAGCGTTGCATTTTCTGGTGCTTTTGACTCAAGAAGAATAATATCGCTATTTTTAAGCAATTTAGCCTTAATAGCAGGTACACCTTCCCCCGGATGCTGACTAACATACTGATTAAGAATATAGGGAATATAGCTTTCAGTGATTTTACTTAAGACGGCATCCGGCGATTCTATCGACTGTAAACCTTCGCTTTGCGCTTTACCTGCCAACATTTTACCTATCTGAATAGACACGCTGTAATTATATACTTTCGTTTTTGACAAAGCATAAAAAGCACCCAGCATAAGCACGACAGCAATAACGATTGCCATTATTTTTTTATGTTTCACCAGCACCAGATAAAGATCAATCAGACTAATCTCGTCTTCTGAAGGTGATTCCAGCATTACAATCTGTTTAGATGCATCGACCGCTTCACTGTCACCTAAAACATGGATTTTTTGATATTCAACATTAACAGCCATTTTTTTCCCTGGTCTTTATTATTATAAAATAAGCGTGTACTTCATGTCATTGCTGCCCCTGCATCACCTCATCCCAGCACAGCATCAATGACGGGTATTATCCAGTATAGACCATATATTAATACCACATAGTTTTTCTGAGGATATTACCCCGCATGAGAAACGGACTCAGCAACGGCATCAGCAATTTGCTGAGCATACACATTAACCCGCTTCTCATCTTCACCTTCCACCATAACCCGAATAAGCGGCTCAGTGCCTGATGGCCTTAATAGCACCCGACCTCTTCCATCCAGCTGCTTTTCAACCGCTGCAAGCACAGCCTGAACCTTTGGTTCGTTTATCGGGTTGGTTTTAATAGGTAAAGGCACGTTAATTAACACCTGGGGCATCATTTTCATTTCAGAAAGCGCCTCAACCAGAGTGACGCCCGACTCAGCCAGATAGGCCATAACCTGTAAAGCAGACACAATACCATCTCCGGTTGTGGTACGGTCCAGGCAGATAATATGACCTGAATTTTCCCCCCCCAGCGACCAGCCTTTCTCTCGCAAACACTCCATCACATACCGATCACCCACCTGGGTACGCTCAAACTCCAGCCCGAGTTTTTTAATCGCCAGCTCAAGCCCGAGATTACTCATTAATGTGCCAACAACCCCGCCTTTCTGATCACCTGAAGCCAGGCGTGCACAGGTAATAATATACAAAATTTCATCGCCATCAATTATGCGACCTTTACTGTCAACCATCATCAGACGATCACCATCACCATCAAAGGCGATACCTATATCCGCACGGTTCTGTAAAACCGCCGCTGCCAGCGTCATAGGGTGAGTCGAGCCACAGTCTGCATTAATATTGATACCATCCGGCTTACAGCTAATGGCTGTCACTTCAGCCCCCAGTTCGGCAAAGACATTAGGCGCAATATGGTAAGTCGCTCCATTGGCACAATCCAGCACAACCTTAAGACCTTTAAATGACGTACCAACGGGTATACTGGCTTTACAGGCTTCAATATAACGACCCTGAGCATCTTTAACCCGCTCGGCTTTACCAAGAGAGGCAGAGTCAACAATTTCCATCTCAGCCTCAAACATGGCTTCAATTTCATTTTCAATATCATCAGGCAACTTTGTGCCCTCTGCCGAAAAAAACTTCAGCCCGTTATCATAAAACGGGTTATGCGAAGCCGAAATAACAATGCCTGCTGAGGCTCTCAGGGTTCGAGTCAGATAGGCAATACCCGGCGTTGGCATCGGGCCAAGAATACGCACATCCACCCCTGCTGCTGATAACCCCGCCTCAAGCGAAGCCTCAAACATATAACCGGAAATTCGAGTGTCTTTTCCAATCACTACCAGATTATTGCCGTGACTGGCAAGCACCTTACCCACGGCCCAACCCAACTTTAATACCGCCTGAGGCGTCATTTGCCCTGTACCGACCCGCCCTCTAATACCATCTGTGCCAAAATATTTTTTTGTCATACCGTTATTCCATTGCTCTAATCAAATTTATTCTAATCAAGCTCTTTTATTAATACCCAGATAAATAATACCCAGATAAACATAAACCTGAATTCATCAGTTGGACGCCATAAAGTGTGCCTCTGGGAGTACCCATGTTGATCATTATAAGACGGAACCCAAAAGAGCGCTAATGGCAAGCCCTTCGCTGACGTGCAGGGATGCACTAATATCGCAATTGCAGGACGCAAAGGAGCGAAGACGTGCAGGGATGCACTAATATCGCAATTGCAGGACGCAAAGGAGCGAAGAC